>ERZ808242.132-NODE-132-length-58641-cov-4.902673_pt1 | contig 58641 bp, 37 predicted proteins | sample MGYA00521244_ERZ808242 | MGnify/ENA primary metagenome ERZ808242 (study PRJEB31516, sample SAMN03275573) | gut metagenome | biome: mammalia-associated habitat; material: feces | host: Papio cynocephalus | place: Kenya | collected 2012-07-27 ... | reverse complement strand
TCAACAATATGGGCACTTCGGGAGGTTCTCGTCGCAGCAGTGCTGGATTCGGAGGCTTTGGGGGCGGCGCCCGCCGCAGTGCGCCAGCCAGCAAGCCTCTGGAAACTGAGCTTACCATCAGTTTGGCCGAAGCTTATAACGGCACAACCAAGTCCGTAACTATCGCTAAACCGGCTGCTTGTGCTTCATGTTCTGGAAGTGGAGTTTTTAATGGTGCTCCCTGCAGTATGTGTGGAGGCACTGGTAAAGTAAATGCGACGCATACTTTAGACGTAAAGGTGCCTGCTGGTGTAACTAACGGCTCCAAAGTGAGAGTGCGTGGCGAAAATAGCGGTGGCATTTGTGGCGATATCATGTTCAAAATTAATATCGCCCCCGATTCCGTTTATAAAGTAGAAGGACGCGATTTGCGTTGCGATTTGTGGGTTTCGCTCAGGGATGCTTTCTTAGGAGGAAGCGCCGATCTGAGGTTGCCTAATGGCAAATCGATTTCCATTAAGGTGGCTCCCAACACTCCTAATGGCAAGACGCTTCGTATGAGCGGTTTGGGATTGCCTAATCCCAGAGGGCAAGCGGGCAATATTTTGGCTCGCCTTATGGTGAAATTGCCAGAAAACCTTACCGCAGAGCAGCTTAAAGGATTGGATTTACTTTGTCCAGCCAAGTAAAGTCGCATCTGTAAGATGAATTTATTATAAAAAGGGCCGGTGCGGTCACACTCCGCATCGGCCCTTTTTATATGATTCTTCCATTTTTTTTCAAAAGACTGTGACGGCAATTTCGGCAGGGAGAAGGCCTCAGGCTGTGAAACAGGAAGGCGTTTGAAATTAGGCGGGTGTTGCGTGTTGTTCTTGTCGCCTACGGCGCCCGACTGCGTCAATTGGGAAAGTGACGATGGTATTATTTTTTGAGTACATTGGCAGAACGGTTCTGGGAGTTTTAGATTATCTTGGGGCCATATTTATGCTGCTAATGGAATGCCTGTCCAGTATAGCCAAAGGAGCTGTGAGATTCGGGCTTGCTGTGCAACAAATGGCTTTCCTTGGAGTAGACTCTTTGGTTATTGTTATCTTAACTACTACTTCAGCTGGTATGGTCATTTCTTTGCAATTGGCTCATATTGCTGTGCAATATGGAGTTGTCAGCGTAGTTGGCGGCGGCGTAGCTATCGCCATGGCTCGTGAACTTGCTCCCATGCTTACCGCTGTGGTAGTAGCTGGCCGGGCCGGTTCGGCTATCGCTGCCGAAATTGGCACTATGAAGGTTACCGAACAAATTTCCGCTTTAAAGTGCATGGCTGTCAGTCCCATTCGTTATTTGGTAGTACCTCGGCTCATAGCTTTAGTGACTATGATGCCTGTTCTTACACTTTTTTCTTTAACTTTCGGTACTTTGGGCGGGGCTGTTATTGCTTATCAATCGGCTAATATCCCCTACGAAGTGTTTTGGGATTCTATTCAGCGCCTTTTAGTTCTTTCTGATGTTAGCTACGGATTACTTAAAGGTGTGGTTTTCGGCTTTGAAGTAGCGCTGATCGCTTGCTATCAAGGACTCAATACTGGCAGAGGAGCAGCCGGAGTTGGTACTTCGACTACTTCCAGTGTGGTTTACGCCACCATATTTATCTTCATAAGCAACTATCTTATGTCGCTGTGGCTCTTCCCTGTGAGCTAATAATTGTCGGGAAAGAAAACTTAGTATGGTAGATCTAGCAAAAAACAGTGAGAGTGAAAAAACAGCTGTAGCCAACGAGCCAGCTATGGAAAACAGCGTTTTGGGGCCGCGTCGTCCTATGTCCGATCCGGCCATTTCTGTGCGCAATGTGTCTGTCTCATTCGGCGGTCGGGCTATCTTGCGCAATGTCAGTTTTGATGTTCCTAGAGGCCATACTTTGGCTATTATGGGACTTTCAGGCGTAGGTAAAAGTACAACTTTGCGCTGTTTAGTTGGTTTACAAAAGCCCGACGAGGGTGAAATATACATAGACGGCCAAAATGTTTTAACACTTAAACCTAAAGAATTTGATGAACTTCGCAAACGCATAGGCATGGTTTTTCAAATGCCTGCTTTGTTCGATTCACTTAGTATCGGTGAGAATGTTGCTTTTGGCTTGCGCGAGCATACGCGTCTTTCTGAGCAAGAAATTCAACGTATTGTGGCTGAAAAGCTGGCTATTGTCGATCTTCAGGGAATGGCTCATCTTTATCCAAATCAACTTTCTGGAGGTATGCAAAAAAGGGCTAGCTTAGCCAGAACTATTGCTACCGATCCTGATGTTATTTTGTACGATGAACCCACTACAGGATTGGACCCGATTTTATCCATGGTTATCAACGAGCTTATTTGCGATTTGCAACGCCGTTTAAAAGCTACTTCGGTAGTAGTTACTCACGATATTCGTGGTGCTTTAATGGTGGCTCACCAGATAGCTATGCTCAATAAAGGCGAGTTTATTTGGATGGGAACTCCAGAAGAGTTCCAATCTACCGATGATCCCTTTGTTGCTCAATTCCGCGAAGGTCGAGTACAAGGGCCTATTAGGGTGCAATAATAATGAAACTATTTCGTTTAAGCAAAGCAATGGAGGGTGAAAATGGGGCTTAGTCCTGCGGCAAGAGTGGGCATGATGACGGTGGTGGCCTTCATTCTGCTTGGCCTTGTCTTCCTGCAAATTGGTAAAGTTGGGCCTGATGTGGGTGAAAAATATCATGTCATGTTTGACGACGTCCAAGGTTTGCAAGTTCGATCGTCGGTGCATCTCTCCGGCGTACGTATTGGTTACGTCTCTGATATAGAGCTCAACTCTCAAAATCGTGTTGATGTAACTATTGTAGTAACTCGCGACGGAGCCAAGCTCTTTAGCTCTGATTATTTTGTCTACACTATCGCTTCTAATATTTTGGGTGATAAGTGGCTAGACATTAAGCCCGGTGCTGTGCCCGAGGGAGTTGAGCCTATTGCTACCGATGAAGTAGTTATGGGTACTACCCCCATTTCACTTGAACAATTGGCTCAAGAAGGCAGCCAGCTTATGGAAGAGTTGCGTGGCTCTATAGCTGCTTTAAATGAAATAGTTGGTGACGATACTTTCAAAAAAGACGTCAAAGTTACCGTCAATAACATTAGAGATATTTCTGCCAATTTAAAAGATGCTAGTGGTGATGCCCGTCAGTTGATGAGTGAATTGCGTGTACGTATGGCTAATATTGCTGGTACGATGGAAAACGTGATCGATAATGCTTCTGCTACCGTGGCTCAACTTCGCTCTGACGCAGCTGAAATAGGTGGCAATGTCAGAAACACTACTTCTACAGTAAACAATTTAGTTCAGGGCAATGCTTCTAACCTAAATGCCATTGTTATGAATTTGCGTCAGATGTCTTCTAGTTTGAAAAATACCGCTTCAGCGTTGGAAAACGTGGCTGACGATCCGCAAATGCGTGGCGATATTTTAGCTATTGCGGCTAATATTCGTAAGGTAAGTGAAGAAGTCGCTGGAATTGCTGGCGATATTCGCACCGTGACAGGTGATCCTCAAGTTCAGGAAGATTTACGCGAAACTGTACACAATGTTCGCGAAGCTTCAGGCTCAGTTAAACGCGTTACCCAAAAAGTAGAAGGTGCTGTAGATAAGTTCCCCAGTGGTTTGAGCCAAGGAGATCGTCCTTTGTTACAAGCTGATGTAGCTGAAGAGCTTAATATGGGCAATGGTCAACTTTCTACCAACGCCAACGCTTGGCTTTTCCCCTATGGAGGGCCGCTTACTTTCAGAGTCGGTCTCGATTCTATAGGCAACGAAAACTTGCTAAATTTACAGGCTGGTAAGGCGTGGGATAATTGGCGAGTACGCGGCGGTATTGTTCGCTCTAAAGTAGGTGTGGGCGCCGATGCTTGGTTCTTTGATAAGCGTTTAGAGACGTCATTAGATGTCTACGATCCGCGTGATATAAAAGTTGACGTTTTGGGCAAGGTAGTTTTGCCTTCCGATTGGTACATCTATGGTGGTGTGCGTGACGTTACCGACAAACATAACAGCGCTCCGGTTATTGGTGCTGGTAAACGATTCTAACCCGCGATTCTGCCTGAAGTCCCCTACTTTTTAGGTGGGGGATAAAGGCGGAAGCGGCGAAGTTACCTCGCACGAGTACCGTGGATCGCATGGGAAGTTCAGCAAAATATGGTTGTCTATCCGGCGTGTTGGCTTTATCTTTAGGAAGTTAAGCAAGGCATGTTGGCGCGAGCAGCAAAGGGCGGTTAATATCCAAAGCAATGCATACAGGTGATTTTACTTTAGAACCCGGCACTTTACTGGACGGTCGCTTCTATGTTGTGAAGCCGATCAAGGCAGGCGGTATGGGCGCTGTCTATGAAGTTAAAGATCGCATGGTTAACGATCGGCTTTGTGCTTTAAAGCAAATGCTCGACTCCTCGGCTCGCTCTGCTGAGCGTCAAGCGGCCATAGATCGCTTCCTTTCTGAAGTGCAAGTCATGCAAACTTTAAATCATCCTGGCATTCCCAAGATTTATAGCTCTTTTATTTGTGACAATTCTTTCTTCTTTGCTATGGAATACATAGAAGGTAAAGACTTGGCCACTATCCTTAAAGAGGAAGGCAACCCTGGCTTACCGGTACAATCTGTCGTTGGTTGGGCTTTGCAAACATTAGATGCTCTAAAGTACTTGCACAGTCGCAATCCGGCTATCACTCATCGCGACATTAAGCCTTCCAACCTTTTGGTGCGCAGCCGTGATCAGCGTTTAATGCTGATCGACTTCGGTATTTCTAGAGTAACTAATCCCGCCGACGGTTATTGGATTGGTACTCCTGGTTACGCTCCGGCTGAACAGCAGCAAGGACAGCCGGAGCCCAGCAGCGATCTTTACGCTTTGGGCGCTACAATGCATGAATTGCTCACCGGCCGTAAGCCAAAAGATTGGGATTTTCCTGCTTTTGAAGATTTTGGCGTTAAAGTACCAGAAGATTTGCAGCAAATTATTTGGAACTCTCTGGGCACTTGGCCGGAAGACCGCTACGCTAGCGCTGAGGCCATGTACAACGACTTGAAGAATTTGCCTGGAGTTTTTGTCAGCTTGCCAGAAAATGGACGAGCCGAGCAATTCGAAGATGCAGTAGTTAAATTGCGTGACAGGTTGTATTTCTACCTTAACGATCTTATTCAAAAATATGCTAATGAGTGCCACACCTCATATTTGCCGCAAAATTTGGATTTCTTTGAATTTACTTTAGCGTGTTCTACTCCATTTTCACTTCGAGTAGTGAAAAATTTGGATGAAATGTGCGTCCAATTTTACGAAAAGCAAGGTATTTTATCTCCCGTTTTGCTCGATAGCGTCAATCCGCTCAATCCTGGTTGGGAGCAAAAAATAGACGCTCTGATTAAGCGCTTTGTTAAAGATTACGAAGATAGCAAAGGGGGTGGCTGGGGGATTAGCTTAATGTAGCTCTAGCCTAAATATGTCTTTACCAATCGGCGTATGGCAAGTAAGTTGTGCTAGCGCCGATTATTTTTTGTGGTGCAAAGGCAGAAATTAAAATTCGTCGTATATGCGCAGAACGACCGTTTTGGACTATTTGACTTTTTGTCTGAATTAGGAGCCTGAAAGATGTCCGTCCGTGCCCAGTTAGCAGTTTTTCTGCTAGGGTTTATCTATACTTTGCTTCTGGTGCCTCTGGTGAAGCGCCTAGCCGTCTATTGTGGTGCTTTAGATAAGCCTAATGCCCGCAAAGTACACCATCAGCCTATTCCTTTATGGGGTGGTTTAGGGGTTGCTGGCGGCTATTTCTTGGCTACGGCGAGTGTTATTTGTTTATCCCAATCGTTTAGAGAAGCAGTTACTCCGAGCATTATTTCACAACTTACCGGTATGACTCTAGGTGGTTTGATTATTTTAGTTGTGGGCATGGTTGATGATCGTTACGGCATGCCGGCTAAAGTAAAACTGGCTTTACAACTCGTAACTGGTCTGGTGATGTTCTATTTCGGTATCAAAATAGACTACATTACAGTACCTTGGTATGGAGTTATCTTTTTAAGCACTTGGCAAAGCATCTTGGTAACGCTTTTTTGGATTGCTGGTATTACCAATGCTTTAAATTTAATTGATGGATTAGATGGTCTTTTGGCTGGTGTTTCTTTAACAGTCGCTTCTGTCTTTTTTGTTGTCAGTTTGCTTAAGGGACAGTTTGTAATTGCCTTGGTTATGGCCTGTTTGGCCGGTTGTTCCTTAGGATTTTTGCGTTATAATTTCAATCCGGCGCAAATTTTCATGGGCGATACTGGCAGCCTATTCTTCGGCCTTATGTTTGCCGGTTGGTCTATAATTGGATTGCTTAAGAGCACCGCTACTTTTGCTTTCTTGTTGCCTATATTCTTAATGGCTGTGCCTATTTTCGATACGACATTTGCAATTTTACGTCGTTTGCTGGCCCATAAGCCTATTTTCCAAGCTGATAAAGGCCATTTGCATCATCGTTTATTGAGCCTCGGTTTAAATCAGCGTCAAGTTGTTTTAATTATTTATGCCATTAACACGGCCTTTGGACTTTGTGGCTTGGCCCTGTTCTATTGGACTTGCAGAGGAGAGTAATTAAAGTGCAAAATTTAATTCACGTGATGGTTGTTTTCGGCACTCGTCCGGAAGCTATCAAGATGGCTCCGGTGGTTTTAGAGCTTAAAGCTAACCCCAGGTTTAAAGTTACTACCGTAGTTACTGCTCAACACAGAGAAATTTTAGATCAGGTTTTGGATTTATTCCATATTGAACCCGATGTGGACTTAAATACCATGAAAGCTAATCAAACTTTGACTGGCATTACTGTACGCGTCTTGCAAGGTCTGGAGCCTGTTTTGCTTGAGAAACGGCCCGATATTGTTTTAGTGCAGGGAGATACTTCTACAGCTTTTGTAGCCGGTTTGGCTGCTTTCTACCAGAAAATTCCCGTCGGTCATATTGAAGCTGGTTTACGCACAGATAAGATTTATGATCCTTTCCCTGAGGAAATGAATAGGCGCTTACTTTCCCGTTTGGCTGAAATGCAATTCCCTCCTACTAAATGGGCCTATAACAATTTAGCTCAGGAAGGCTTGGTCTTTAAGGACACTTACATTACTGGAAATACAGTAGCTGATGCTTTAAAACTGATTGTCGCCGGTTTACCTGAAGGAGTGCCCACAAATTTGAAATCTGTGGCTCCTTGGGGAGAAGAGTCCAGCGCAGCTAAAGTCGATCCTTTAGAGTTTGTAGCTAATTCTGGTAAGCGTATGGTTTTAGTTGAGACTCATAGAAGAGAAAACTTAGGGCAGCCTATGGCTCAGATTTGCCGTGCTTTACGTCGTTTAACCGAGAAATTTGACGATATCGAATTGGTATTTAGCGTTCATCCCAATCCTAAAGTTCGTGAAGTTGTTTGCCCCGCTTTGCAAGGCTTACCCAGAGTTCATCTTTTAGAGCCTATGCCTTATACAAACTTGCTTCGTTTAATGCGCTCGGCATATTTAATTATGACCGACTCTGGAGGTATCCAAGAAGAAGCACCTTCCTTAGGCGTACCTGTAGTAGTGCTTAGAGAAACTACTGAGCGTCCCGAAGGTATTGAATCTGGAAATGCTGTTTTAGCCGGTTGTGACGAAGATAAGGTTTTCACTTTAGCATCTGACATTTTAGAGCATAAAGATGTTCATGAGCGCATGGCCAAAACTTCTAGTCCTTATGGTGACGGTTTGGCTTCCCAGCGCATTGCCGAAGCTATTTTGCATAAATTTTATCCCGATGAGTTTGCTGCTCCCGAACCGTTTGCGGTTAAGTAAAAAACTATCGTTATGGATGAAAATAAGAGTCGCTTAAACGATCAAGATCTGTCCGTTGAAGAGCTGGAGGCTATCTTCTCTGGCCCTTCTTTGGCTGATTCTATTGATTCTGAGGCCGACCGAGAAGAACTGGCTCGCTTAGCTCAAAATATTTTGCAGCCAACGGAGCCTCAAGATGAGTCTTCACTTAAAAGCTCTCCTGATTCAGAAAAAACACTATCCGATGTCACAGATTCTGAAGCTAAGCGAGCGACTATTTCGGAAGCAAGTCCGCCCAAAGAAATAGGCTTGCCTGATGTTAAGGATAAGCATCTTGGAGCTTCTTTAAGCGCTCAGCTTAATCTTATGGCTTCCGGAGCTTCAGATATTGCCGCTCGTCGCACTTCAAAAAATGAATACGAAGTTAGCACTTTTGCTGCCGTTCCGGAGAAAAAAGCCGAAATACAAGCTGTTTCGCTTGCACAAAAGCAAGATAACGAAGTAGCTGGCCCGGAGCCTGATTCTCCGGAAGCTTTGCGTGAGCGTATAAAAGCTTACCAAGAGCGTCCCAAAGAGAAAAATCTTATGGCTCAATCCTTGGGGATAGTCTTCTCTTTCGGTTTTACTGTAGCGGCCGTTATTTTGGCTTTTTGGTGGTTGGGACAGCGGGCCGTCGAATACAGTGGTATGGCTTGGTTGGCTTATCCATGCATTATTTTTGGAGTTTTGTTGGGCTTATATTCAGGAGCATTGGTGTTGAAGCCATTCCTTAAAGGAGCGCTGCCAGTAGTTCCACGTGCTAAAGACAAAGCGCAAAATACTAATCAGCCGAATGGCACAGCTGAAATTAGTAGCTCTAAAGCGTCATCGGCTGACAACGACAAAGGCAAAGGCTGATGGGCACTTTATCTATACTTAATATAGAGGCTTTTATTTGTGGCTCTACCATTGGTATCTTGCATTGGATAGCTTGGTATTGGTGGTCAAATAAATACTTTCAATCTTTGATTGACAAGGAATTAAATAATTCCTGGGGGAAGATGGACGGCGCATTCCTCAAAACACAGTTCTTTTTACCATGGCTGATTGTTATTGGAGGCGTGTATGGAGCTCTTAAGCTCCTTTCATTTCCCGTATTGCCCGTATGCTTGGGCATTGTGGCTGCCATTTCGGTTGGACTCGTTTTTGTAGTTCTTTTCCTTATTAGGCAAAAGCAAACCGGCTCACGGCGGGCTAAGGAGGAAAAATAATTATGGGCTGGAGTTGTTTGGGGGGAGTTGCGACAAGCACTTTTTTAGCCTCAGCGCCCATTGAGGCTGTCGGGTTAGCCAATCTTGGCAACCAGATTTTAATCGCTTCTACAATTTTGGTAATAGTTGCGGCTCTGGTTTTGGCTCTTATAGGACGGCGGCAGCTTGGCGTCGTTTCTACAGGTATGGGAGCTGTATTTGAGCACGTCTACGAATTTGTCAACGATATGGCTTCTTCTTTTATGGGAGAGCGCGGCGAGCGTTACACTCCTTTTGCCATGTCGATATTTTTGTTCGTTCTCTTGTGCAACTGGTCTGGCCTCTTGCCTGTGCCTGCCTTACTTTTTGGCGGAGAAGAGGGACACTCTCACCTTATTTTTGAAGCTCCCACCGCTTCTTACAACACGACTTTAGCTTTGGCTATCGTTTCTTGCATTGCTTTCACTTACTATGGGCTTAAGCAAAAGATTTGCGGTGATCCTCTCCAAGAGCGTCTTGAGGCCGAAAAGGCCGCTCAAAAGAAGGCTGCTTTGTCAGCTGAAAGCGATTCTAAAGAAAAAGCTATCGCACCTCATTTTGAAGAGGGGCGCGGTTTGTTCGTAGGCTTTTTCGTTTGGTTGCAACACTATTTGGGCCCTGTGCCGGAGTTGTGGCAACAGTTCACCGGAGTTATGCGTTATGTTTTAGTTCCGGCTTTGGCTGTGCTTTTCTGCGGTTTAAATATTATCGAAGAAGTTGCCCGCTTGTTGTCTCTCTCTTTCCGTCTTTATGGAAATATTCATGGAGAACATGAAGTTAAGAGCAATTTGCTCGGAGTCGGCGGAGAGTTCTTCCGCTCCATTTTTGCTGCTGACGCTGGTATGGCTGTTAAGTTTAAAGGCGCAATTCTGAGCTTTACTATGTGGGGCGTCTCTCTCTTCGTTACTTGCATTGGCGCTTTAGCCGGTTTCATCCAGGCTTTTGTATTTTGTATCTTGACTTTGTCTTATATCAGCCACTTAGTAGCTGACGAACATTAAGAGTCTATAAAAAGGTAAGCTTTTAGAGACAGCACGCATTTATGCTGTTCTTCAAACAGCAATACAATGGAGGACGTCGCTGCTTTTTGCAAAAAAACGGCGAAGATCGTAATCCTTTGACTGCCAGTGGCGGCTTTGCTAGCACTGGTAGAAAGTGTGCGAAGAAATTTAGGAAGTTGTCTCTAAGTTGTTTCGGAGGTAAAAAATGTACTCTAAAGTTGGAAAATTGTTTGGCATTTTGTCTATGCTTGCCATGGGAGTTTTCTGCTCTATGCCTGCTTTGGCTCAGGAAGCTGCCGAGACCGCTACTGCGGCTGCCGCTACTGGCAATGAATCCTATTTCTTGAGCACCAGCGCTATTTACGCTTTGTCCGCTGCTCTCGTTTTGGGCTTAGCCGCCGTAGCCGGTAGCTTTGGCCAGGCCAACGCTGCTGCCAAGGCTGTTGAAGGTGTTGCTCGCAATCCTGAAGCTTCTGGTAAGATTCAGAGCTTGTGCCTCTTGAGCTTGGCCTTTATTGAGTCTTTAAGCATTTACGCTTTGGTTATCGCTTTGTTGCTTATCAACAAGTAATCGGTACTTTAGCCTAATCCCGCTGTAAATCTTCTACATATTTAGTTGAAGATGAAGACGGGCGTGACGAACCTATTTCGGGAAAATACCGTGGGTCGCACGGGAATCTACGCCTGTGGAGAGAGTGTAAGCCGCTGCAGTTCCTCGGAGCTGCAGTGCTGTTTTCGCAGAAGCAGGAAGCCCCCACCTCTAGTAGGCGGGAGTGCGTTCACTTAGGAGGTGTCGATGGACATAATCCTCGCCTTGTTGAAGAATATGGGCTCTGAGCCGCTAATGATAGTAGTTCAGGTGTTCCTTTTCTACGTTTTCCATCTATTGATGAGCCAGATTCTCTATAAGCCTATGTTAGCGGCTCGCCGCGAACGTAAAGCACAAACTGCCGATAAGGTCAGCCAGGCTCAGGAATTGAATGAAATAACGATCAAGGCTAAGACTGAATATGAAGAAAAAGTCCGTCTGGCCAGAAAAAAAGCTCTTGAACGAGTACAAGCAGCCCAGAAAGAGGCTGAAAATCTGCGTCAAGAGCGCTTAACCCAAGCTAAAGCCGAATCTGAGACTATTATCGAAAAAGCCAAAGCTTCGGTTAAAGAAGAGCGCTGCCGCGCCGAAGCCGAGCTCGATTCGGCTGTGTCCAAGTTGGCTTCAGAAGCTGCTTGGCGCATACTTTCTGGTCTTACTAGCGGTCGCGAGCGTGAGCGCGTTGAGAAATTTGTAAAGGAGAGCGTAAAATGACCAACTCATTCGATTTTTTCGCCGGTCTTTTGAGCTTTTGTATACTCCTTTACGGCCTTAAATTTGTGCTTTACGATACTTTGGTGCAAGTAGCTAAAGATCGTGCCAAGTCAGTTCAAGATCGCATATCCGAAGCTGAAGATATTTTATGCCAGGCTCAAAAGCAATCCGCCGAATGGAATGCCAAGCTGCAAAATCTTCCTATTGAGTTGGAAGAAATTGAAGCTAAAGCCAAGCTTGATGCCGAGCAAATAATCAGCGAAGGTCAAGAACATTCTGAAAAAGAGGCTGCTGCCGTTTTGTCCAGTGCTCAAAATGAAGCTTCTTCTTTACGCTCTAAAGTGCAAGACGAACTTCAATTGCATATGGCCGATAAGGTTACGGAGCGTGCCGAATCTATCATTCGCGCTTCTTTAGACGAATCTGTCTCTCAGAACATAATCGAAAATTTCTTGACAAAGATGAGGGCTGAGCATGCTTGATGAATCATTGGCCAAACGCTACGCCGCTGCCCTTTACGCTTCTGCTAGCGCCAAGAAGCAGCAAAGAGAGCAACTTAAAGAACTGCGCATTATTCAAAAAGAGCTGTCCGAACATGCTCAACTGAGTCAGTGCTTAGTTTCTCCGGCTGTAGCTCGTCCCGTAAAGAAAAAAATTATACAAGCTGTCTTTGCTGATAAAATTTCCGTCCGCGCTTTCAATTTTTTATTCGTGCTTATAGATAAAGGGCGCGAAGCTTACCTGAATGACATCATTGAGTGCTTTAAAAGGCAATTCTGTGAAGAAAATGGCATAGTTGAAGTGACTGTGGAGTCCGCTTCCGAGCTGGATATGCAACTTTGCATCTTCATTGAAACTCACCTTAATAAAATTACAGGCAAGAAGATTAAGATGCAGACAATTGTTCGCCCTGAGCTTATCGGCGGTTTGGTCGTGAAATACGGCGGATGCCTCTATGACGGCAGCATTAAGCGCCATCTTAGCAACATTCATAACCTTATGGCTCCTAAACGTTCCTAAGGTTCCGCTTTTCACAACTCTTTGGAGGAAAATATGGCAATTCGTTCAGACGAAATATCTGAAATTCTGCGCCAGCAGATAGACGGATACAATCCTGAAGTTGAAGAAACTTCATACGGAACTGTTATCCAAGTAGGCGACAATATCGCTACAGTATATGGCCTTAAAGATGCACGCGCCGGTGAGTTGTTGCGCTTCCCTAATGGTATTTACGGTATGATCATGAACCTCGAAGAGGATTGTATCGGTTGTATCGTCATGGGGCCTGACGATGAAATCCGCGAAGGCGATCGCGTAGAGCGTACCGACCGTATTGCTGAAGTGCCTGTAGGCGAGTGTATGTTCGGCCGCGTAGTCAACGCTTTAGGACAGCCCATCGATGGTTTGGGGCCTATCGCTTCTACTCAGACACGTCCCGTAGAGTTTACTGCTCCTACCGTAATTGAGCGTCGTTCCGTAGGCGAACCTATGCAAACCGGACTTAAAGCCATTGACGCTTTGGTACCGGTGGGTCGTGGTCAGCGTGAATTGATTATTGGTGACCGTCAGTTAGGAAAAACCGCTATCGCTGTCGACGCCATGATCAATCAAAAAGATTCTGATATTTATTGCATTTACGTAGCTATCGGTCAGAAGGCCAACTCAGTAGCCACTTTGGTAGAAACTTTAAAGCGCGAAGGCGTTATGCATAAGTGTGCTGTGGTAGTAGCTAATGCCAACGAATCCCCTTCATTGCTTTATTTAGCTCCTTACACTGGTTGCGCTATTGGTGAGTATATGATGTACAACGGCAAGCATGTGCTGATCATTTACGATGATCTTTCTAAACATGCTAAGGCTTACCGTGAAATATCTTTGCTCTTGCGTCGTCCTCCGGGGCGTGAAGCTTATCCTGGCGACGTCTTCTATTTGCATTCTCGTCTTTTGGAGAGAGCTGCTAAGCTGTCTGACGAGTTGGGCGGCGGATCTATGACCGCTTTGCCTATTATTGAAACTCAGTTAGGCGACGTTTCTGCTTATATTCCTACAAACGTAATCTCCATTACCGATGGTCAGATTTATCTTAACTCCGACTTGTTCTATTCCGGTACTCGTCCTGCTGTAGATGTAGGCCTTTCGGTGTCTCGTGTAGGTGGCGCTGCTCAGATGAAAGCCGTCAAGCAAGTAGCTGGTCCTCTGCGTATGGACTTAGCCCAATATCACGCTTTGGCTGCTTATGCCAAACTTAGTGCCGATGAACTCGACGCCGTCAGCCGCGCTCAGTTAGCTCGAGGCGACAGGGTCACAGCCGTCCTCAATCAGAGACAGTATGTGCCTATGAGTGCAGATTTACAGGTAGCCATTATCTTTGCCGTGACTAAGGGATACCTTGACGATATTGAGTTAGTTGATGTTTCACGTTTCGAAAGTGAATTTTTGAAATTCATGAAGGCATCTCATAAAGACATTTTGGATGCCATTAAAGAAACTGGTAAGTTGGAAGATGCTACTTCTGACAAGCTTGTTGACGCTATCAAAGAGTTCAAACAAGGGTTTACACCTTCGGCTAAGTAGTCGCAGTTAACTTTTTTCAAGGAGAATCATGGCTAGCGACAGAGAATTAAAACAGCGTATTCGCTCCGTCAAAAGCATCGGTCAGATCACCAATGCCATGAAGATGGTAGCCAGTTCGCAGATTCGCAAAGTCGAATCTCAGGCTATTGAGGGCCGTCCTTACGCCGATAAGCTGCGCCAGGTCATAGGTGAGCTTTCGCAGCAAATTCAAGATTCTAAGCATCCTTTATTAGAGAGTCGTGAAGTCAAGAATATCGGTGTAATAGTTGTTGGCGCCGATAATGGCCTGTGCGGCGGCTATAATTCCAGCCTGAATAAAATTGCGCTCAAGACGCTAAGTGAGCTTCCTTTCCGTCCGGCTAAACTTGTTTGCTTGGGCGGAAAAGCGGCTCGTGGCGTCGTTAGAGGCGGCTATAAGCCGGATAAAACCTATTTAAAATGGGAAGCCGGTTTTGACTTGGCTGCTGAGTTATCGGAAATGATAACGAAGTGGTTCCTAGATGGCGAAGTAGATGAAGTTTGGGGAGTTTACACCAAAGCGGTAAGCACTTTGGTATGTGAACCTACCAAGCAACTTCTTTTGCCTATGGCCGCTCTCAACTCTCAGGAAAAGAGCAGCGAAAAGAAAGGCTCCGCTCAGAAAGCTGATTTAAGCAAAAGCGAGACTGTAAAAAGTTATAGTTTTGCCGATTATACTTTCGAGCCGGATTGCAACTCTGCTTTAGAGAAGGTTGTCCCCATGTACCTGCGGGCTATCGTTTCTCAAATGCTTTTTGAATCTAAAACTTCCGAATTCGGTTCACGCTTGAGGGCTATGACTAACGCTACGGAAAATGCCGATAAGTTGGCTTCAGAGCTCACCTTGAAGTATTACCGTGTACGTCAGAATAATATTACTACCGAGATTATTGAGATCTCTAGCGGTGCTGAAGCGCTTAATAGCTAGTCGGCTTTTTTAAGCAGCATCGCGGTGGCTGAAGGCCGCCTTTGTAGGAGGAAAATATGGCACGTGGCAAGATTGTTCAGGTTGTAGGGTCTGTAGTAGACCTTGAGTTCCCTGCTGGTGAGCTCCCTGAATTGTACAACGCTGTACGTATTGAGCGTGAAGAATTTCGTGGACTTCGAGGTGAAGAGCTCAAGAAGCTGCCCGAGTCTCAGCGCGTTTTAGTCTTAGAAGTTATGGGCGAAAGCGGCAACAATCGTGTACGCGCTTTGGCCTTAGGTACTACCGACGGTTTGCGTCGAGGCATGGAATGCGAAGATACAGGCGCTCCCATTACAGTTCCCGTAGGTCGCGCTACCTTGGGCCGTATGTTCAATGTTTTGGGACAGCCTATTGACGCCAAGCCTGACGCCCAGACCGATACTCATTATTCTATCCACCGTTCCGCTCCGCCCTTAGCTGAGCAAATGCCTACCACTGAAGTAATGGAGACAGGTATTAAGGTTATCGACCTTCTGGAACCTTACGCTCGAGGCGGAAAGACTGGCTTATTCGGCGGCGCTGGTGTAGGTAAAACCGTACTTATTCAAGAGCTGATTCACAATGTAGCCAAAGGTCACGGCGGTTTCTCCGTGTTTGCTGGTGTAGGTGAAAGAACTCGTGAAGGTAACGACCTTTATCGAGAGATGGAAGCGTCTGGAGTATTGAAAAATACTACCATGGTCTTTGGTCAGATGGATGAGCCTCCGGGTGTACGTTTCCGCGTAGGTTTTACCGGTGTAACTATGGCTGAATATTTCCGTGATGTGGAAGGCCAGGATGTATTGCTCTTTATTGACAATATCTTCCGTTTCGTTTTGGCTGGTTCTGAGGTATCCGCCTTGTTGGGTCGTATGCCCAGTGCTGTAGGTTACCAACCCACCCTTTCTACTGAAATGGGACAATTGCAAGAGCGTATCACTACTACAAAAAAAGGATCAATCACCTCAGTACAGGCTATTTACGTTCCTGCTGACGATATTACCGACCCTGCTGTAGCCACTTCCTTTACTCACTTGGACGCCACTACAGTGCTTTCCCGTGACATTGTAGCTCAAGGTATTTATCCTGCTGTGGATCCTTTGGCCTCTACTTCTCGCTTGCTCGATCCTCGTTTTGTTGGTGATGAGCACTATCAAACCGCTCGTAAAGTCCAAGAAATTTTGCAACGCTATAAGAGCTTGCAAGATATTATTGCTATTCTCGGTGTGGAAGAACTTTCTGAAGAAGATCGCACTATCGTTTTTAGAGCTCGCCGTATTCAGCGTTTCCTCTCTCAGCCCAACTTTGTAGCTGAAGCTTTTACTGGACGCAAGGGTGTTTATGTCAAGATTGCCGATACCGTTCGCTCCTTCAAAGAGCTGGTTGCTGGCCACTTGGATCATATTCCCGAGCAAGCCTTCTATATGAAAGGCGATATCGACTCTGTGTTGGCTGAAGCTGAAAGAATGAGTGCTGAAGTAGGTCTTAAATAAGATCTTTTTTGGCGGGAGGCCATTATGAGCGATTTGTTATTCCATTTAGAAGTTGTCACCCCGAGCAGTCGTGTTTTTAGCGGAGAAGTAAGCCAAGTCTCTTTGGCTGGTGTTAAGGGGCAGATGTGCATTTTGGCTAATCATGCGCCCCTTTTGGCTCTCCTTCAGCCTGGTCTAATTGTCTTTAAAGAAGATAATGATGAACAAATGCTGGCGGCTGCTGGCGGCTTTGTGCAAGTTCAAGACAACAACGTCAGCGTTTTGGTGGATCGAGTCTGGAGAAAAGAAGATTTGCCGGAAGAGCTGAGCATGGACGAAAAGCCTGCCGATCTGGATAAGCGATATGAAGCTGAGTTGCTTTATGCGGCCAAAGTTAAGTTGAAAGCGGGTGTTTAAATTATGGCCAGCAGACTGGTTATTAAGGGAGGAAGGCCCTTAGTCGGATCCTTGGAGGCCAGCGGAGCTAAAAATGCTTGCTTGCCCATTATGGCTGCTTCCATTTTAGCTCAAGGTGTAGTTGAGTTGGAGCGTGTCCCTAACATTTCAGATGTTAGGGTTATGGCCGATATTCTGCGTGAAATTGGTGTAAAAGTAAATTTCGATGCTGCTCTCGGTCGTATGTATCTTGACTCTTCACATTTGAAAACTACTCGTGCTCCCGAAGAGTTGGTGCGCAAGATGAACGCTTCTTTCGACGTAATGGGGCCATTGTTGGCTCGTTGCGGAGAAGGCGAAGTGAGTATGCCCGGCGGTTGCCGCTTGGGCCCTCGTCCTGTCAACTTCCACATTGAAGCATTTAAAAAGTTGGGTGCTGAGGTGACAGTCGAAGGCGGCTTTGTTAAAGCTAAGGCCAAAGGATTGAAAGGAGCTCATATCCTTTTCCAATCTGTCAGTGTCGGAGCTACCAAAAATGCCATGATGGCCGCCACTATGGCCGAAGGTACTACCATTTTGGAAGGTTGCGCCAGAGAGCCGGAAATATCCGACTTAGCTGAATTCCTTATCAAAATGGGAGCCAAAATTAGTGGCATTGGTACTCAGACTTTGCAAATTGAGGGCGTTAAGAAGTTGCACGGTGCCAAACATTCTATTATCGCCGACCGTATCGAAGGTTGCACCTATCTTTTAGGTGCTGTTATTACCGGTGGCGATGTCACGATAGAAAAGTTTGATGCCGAGTATAGCGGCGCTCTTTTGGCTCAATTGGAAAAAGCTGGTCAGGAAGTTATTGTTGGCGATCATTTTGTACGCGTAAAAGGACGTCGTCCTATTTTGCCTTTGGAAATAGCCACCGCTCCCTATCCTGGTTTTCCTACCGATTTACATCCGCAAATAGTGGCTGCTCTTACTTTGGCTACAGGCGTGAGCGCTCTGTCCGAAACTATTTTTGACAGCCGCTTCATGTATGTTATGGAGTTGGTGCGTTTAGGCGCCGATCTTCTAGCTTCTGGCAAGCATGTACGTATTCGCGGCGTCAAAAAATTAGTCGGTGCTCCCGTAGATGCTCCCGATATCAGAGCCGGCGGTGCTTTGGTTTTGGCTGGTTTAGCGGCTGAAGGTGAGACTATTATACGTGGCGTCAAATATATTGATCGCGGCTATCAGCATCTTGAACAAAAGCTTACCGCTTTGGGAGCTCAAATAGAAAGGGTTGAAGGACCATTGCCGCAAGTACCGCAAGTATCGTAAAGCCAACACTTTTAGATATGGTGGCACTTAAGGTACGTCCATCTAATTTTCTTCTCTTAATTTAATTTTTATATCGCAGGGGCTCGTCGGCTTTGTTTTTTTTGCACGTTAATTTGGATTTTGGTAGCGCTAATTTACGCTTAAGTATTGACGGCAAAGTTATTGTCGACGAGCCTTCTTTAGTTGCTGTAGATTGCAACTCCGGTCACATAAAAGCTGTTGGCCGCGCCGCTTTGGAATTGGCAGACAAACCTCTTGCAGCTTTATCTAGCGTCTATCCCATCAAGCGCGGCCGCATACGCGATTTTTCTTTAGCTGAAGCTTTATTGCGCTTTCACTTGCGCAAACTTTCCAAAACTCGCCGTATAAAAGCTCGCGTAACTTTGCCTGCTTCGGTTGGCAGTGTGGATAAAATTTGTTGGCAGCAGCTTTTCGATTGTATAGGAGCCGTCTCTTGCAATTTTGTACCTTCTCCTTTGGCTGCGGCTTGGGGAGCAGGGGTAGACATGGAGTTGCCGGGTGGCATTTTGCTTGTTGATATAGGTGACGGCAAAACTGAAGTTTCTGTGCTCAGCGCCAATGAAGTTATCGTTTCTGCTACAGCCAAGGTGGGCAGTGGCGATTTCTCTTCTGAAATAGCTAGAGTTTTGCGCCGTCAATACAATATTTCTGTCTCCGAAAGTGTTGTGGAGACATTGAAAAAGAATCTCGCTTCGGCTGTGCCCTTGGAAGTCCCCAAGGAGATGAAGGTCAACGGCTTCGATTTAGTGAGCGGCTTGCCTTGCGAGCGTTTAGTTTCTTCTTCTATAATTAACTCTTGTTTGATCCGCCCTTTGAATGATATTGCTCGTGCCATCCAGGATGTTATGCTTGAAACTCCTTGTGAACTTTCTGCTGATTTAGTTGACAACGGCATCATATTGGTTGGCGGTGGAGCACAGACTTTTGGAATAGATAAGTTTTTACAAGATTATTTTTCCATTCCGGTAAAGTCAGCTGACAATCCTCAGCATTGTTCTGTTTTGGGATGTAGCGCGGTCGAATTAGCACAAGTAGAAAAAGTCAAAACCGGGGGTTAAACCTTGATTAAGCTTTCTCTGACAAACCGTGTGTTGAAAGTCGGAGGCATAGCGGTAGCTTCTTTAGCTGCTTTTTTGCTGTGTCTAGCTGGCTTGCTTTATTTGTGCCTTTCTCAGTCGGCCGATTCTTTGGCCCAATATGGGCTTAGTGTTCTTAATAATAATTTTACTGGACAAGTGCAACTGGAGAGGGCCCAGTTTAGCAGAAAATCTCTTGTTTTGGAGGGAGTCTCCTTAAAATTAGATGACGGAGAGCCTTTAGCCAATTTGGAAAAAGCCGAACTGGATTTTCATTGGTTTAGAGGCTTAATTCGTCTAGACTATATGGCCGTTTTGGGTGACTTGCATTTACATAATTTAAGTTTAACTCCGGAAATAGATAAAAGCGGTCGCTTTAATTTTGCTCAGTTAAAGTCGACTAAGCCTAAGAAAGATAAAAAGCGTTGGCCTTGGGAACAATATTTCAGCCGTTATGAAGGAAATGTCAGTTTAGATAATGGTTCGGCTTTTTTCCGGGATTGGAGTAGGGGAGACTTCTGTGCTCAGTTAGATAAATTAAATATTCTTGTTACTGCCAAACCTGCTCATAAGGCCGAATTTGAAATTAGCTTCGTGCCTCTTCAAAAAGCTAATTCTTGGGCGCCTGAAAATGGCAAAGTAGAATTAAAAGGCAAAATCCGCTTAGATATCGCTCCCGATTTTGATGCTACTCTCAATTTAGCCAATATAGATTTGGTACGCTGGAGCGAATATTATCATTTACCTCAAGCTGTTCGTTTATTAGGGGCACAACTCGACAGTCAGATTTGGGCTAATTGTAAGGCCCCCACTTGGAAGCAAACCTTAGAAAAACTCAATTACGGAGGCCATGTAAAGCTGAGTCACGGCTCTATTATGGCTAAGCATTGCCAGGAGCCTATTGAAAATATTGTTTTAGAAGCCGATATTATTTCCGGTGTAGCTTCTATAAAAAGATTAAAGGCACAATTTGCTGACGCTTTGCTTTCCGCTGGAGGAAAAGTCTATATTTGGAGTCCTTCCGGAAAAATAAAAGACTGGCAAGGACGCGTTAAGTTAGATGCAACTGTCCCCGAGTTGCAATTGCGCAAACTGAGCCGGGCCTTAGGGATGAAAGTTCCCATAAGCGGCAAGATTAGCACCGAATTAAATGTCGACGGGGCTTTACGCAATCCTGGAGCTAAAGGAAAAATAAAGTCGGCCAAGTTGGCTTATGCCGATAAAGAAATACGTCAACTTAGTATAGACGTTAGTTGGAAGGACAAACTCCTCACTATTGAGAGTTTGAAAGCTCAGGCTGCTCAAGGCAGTATTCAGGGGCATGGTTATGCTCTTTTTGAAGGCTCCAAACCGCAATTGGTGTTTAACCTTAATGGTCAAGACCTCTCTTTGCAAGGCATAAGTCCCCTTGGTGGCCATGTCGGTCAGTTTAACGTATCAATGGTTGGTACTGCCGATTCGCCCTTTGTCTATGGTGAGGGCTCTGAAGTAGGCGGTTTTTCTGGCGCTGCTTCTATGTTAGAATCGGCTTCGGCTCAATTTATGGTATTGGGAGATACTGTAAGCCTAAATAATGTCAGAGCTCACACCAATTTGGGCCAAGCTACTGTCCCTTATGCCAGTTATAATTATAAACACCCTTATTTATACGCTTCTGTACAAACTGACAATTTAGCTTTGCCTTCTGTGAGCGTACCTTCCATAGGTTCAATTAGCGGTACTGTCAGTGGCAGAGCTCAAGTTATGGGTGTTCCCACTGATTTAAATAGTCTGAGCGTTTGTGCTTATAGCCAGTCTACCAATTTAAGTTTAGGCAATTTACAAATTAACAATTTACATGGAGCGGTAGGTTTAGATCGCTTAAGTATCTATCTCCCCCAAATTAGTGGACAAGTGGCTGGAGGCGATGTTTATGCTAGTGGTTGGATTGGCTTAAAAGGCGGCACTTCCAGTGTAAGTATGCTGGCTCGAGATGTAAATATTGCTCCTTTTGCCAATGTTGTTAAATATGATATCCCCTTGCAACTTAATGGAGTAGGGGATATGGGGGCTAGCTGGTTTGCTAATGGAGGCGACCACAACAATTGGATCAGCCTTTATGTTGAAGGGCAAACTGGTTCCCAAGCTTCATTGCAAGAGGCGGCGGCCTACACTATGGCGGCTTCTGATAGCAAGGCAGCCCAAAATGCTGCTACTGAAAGCACTGTCGTTTATACCGAGCCCAACCGAGTCGGTTCAGAAATAAGTCCGGAACCCACGCCTGTACCTACATTTGCCTCTGCATCCACCAATAAAGCGGATACGCTTATTGCGTCTTCGGCAGGCGTGGCTGCAGAAAAACTTGATGCTTTAAGTTTTTCTCTCGAGCGTAACCAAGCCGATTCTCAAGCATCTATGCAAAAATTGGGCTTAGCCTACAATGTGGCTCCTGGTTTTAGCCATTTCGAAGAGCCCAAGGCTTATGCCGCTGCTGTGCAAGGATTTGTGGGCAAACAAGGGCTCGGTTTTGTAGGTTGGGCCAAAGATTTAGCTTTGGACGGCCGCCGTCTTACCCAGGATCTGTCCTTGGAAGGGCGTTTGACTGGCCGTTTTGGAGCTTGGGGGCAACCCAAGAATTTAGCCCTTAGCTATTTTACGGCTATAAGTGGTTCACCAATTAAGCTCGTGGATCAGCATACTTTGTGGTTAGCTGGCCATGGAGCTTTGAAAAACGGTTGCCTGAGTTTGCATGACAATATTTTGGCTTGGAATTACTGGCCTCGCTCTGGTTGGGAAGCAATTCCCCATTTAGAAGGTAGCGCCTATGCTTTTTTAGGCCCAGATATGGCTCGTCCGCTGCAGCAAAATGGTTTGCTTTATTCTTGGTTGCCTGAAACAGGTTTAGTCAAAATAGAGGGCGACATTATGTTGGGCACTCCTCTGAGCTACCAACTGGCTGCCGAAGCTACGGATATAGATATCGCTTGGTTACACGAACAAAATTGGCTATCTCAGGCTGCCGACTTACTGGATAAAGCCAATATTACCAGTGGCCAGGCCAACCTTTATGCTAAGATTGGCTCCGAACATGGAGTCCCGAAAATTTTGCCTGGCACTTGGGCTTACATACCTTGGTTTGCTGCGGGAAGGGCCGATAACAGCCGCATCTTCTCTGGAGCTGCTTCTTTATCTTCAGAAGTGGCTATCGATCCAGCGGACTATGGTAAAGCTACCATGGGAGAAATCAATTTTGAGCGCTTATTAGTATCTTCTGTGCCCAGAGATAAGCGTCTTTTCCAATCTAAAGGACAATTGGCCAATTACGATTCTGAAGCTGTACCTTCAGGTTTATTGCAAGCCAAAGGACGAATCGATGGTGGCCAAGTAGCTTTAAATATCAAGGCTAAAGACTGGAGTAGCGATCACGTCATGGCTTTGTTGCCTAATTTGGAAGAACATGGGCAAAAGCTTAGCGGTTGGTTGGGTACTGATGAACTTGATATTTCCTTTGACTCCAAGCGTGGTCTTTTAGACACTTTATCTATGGAAGGCTCCTTGTACTTCCATGACGGCAATTTAATTTTAGCGGACAGTTTAATTCCCATTGACAGACTTTCTGCCCAAGTCAGTAGGGATAGCAATAAATTGGTTTTCTCGGATTTGAATTTGCTTTCTGGCAATTTCCTCTTTCAAGGGGCTGGCTGGCGCAATTCTTCAGGCCGTTTAGAGACCAAACTTTATGCTAAAGACATCGCTTTAAACTCTCTCTCTTATTTTGATCCTGCCCTTTCCGATTTACACGGCAGCGTAGACTTAGCTCTATGTGTAGAGTCTGACGATCCATCTTTTAGAGCTGTACAAACCGTTTTAGCTATGGAAGGCAAAGATGTTACTTGGGGCTCTGTTCCTGTGAGTCTCTACTTCCCCGATTTTAAAATGGGTACCGTTCAAAGAGCGGAAAATGGCGAGCTTTATACTTCTAAAGGCTTAGGCATAGCAGCCAACTATAAAAATGGGCGCATTTATGTCAATATTCCTGCGGAAGCGGTGAAGTTTAGCGCTTACAGATTTTTTGAAAAGTCTTTACTTCCCAAAGAAGTTGCTGACCGTTTAACTGAGCCAGAAGACGATAAGCAAAAGGGGTTCCGTCCACATCCGGCTTTAGATAGCCAGGGAGATCTTATCGGTGCTCGTTTAGATAAAGAACCTGTATCATTTAGCGTAGCTGGTGATTTTAATTTCTCTCCGTCTTTTTCTGGAGGAGAAAATTGGTTCTTAGGTCCTGATGGCCCCGATTTCGGCAATGGTGAGCAGCCATTAGTCTTTAGCTTGCAAAATTTCCAAGGCAATATGGCCAGAGCTGCTTTAGGGTTGCCCATGAGTCAGCGACGTTTTAGTTTCAGCGGAGAGCTGGGACTCAAAGGACAGTGGTACAGAGGCCATCTGGCCGAGGCTCCGGCTGGCTCCTTGCGCTACAATTTTGATATTTCTCAATTGGCCTTTGGTAGTGTTACTATCGATGAAGCGGAAAATATTGAGAAAAATGGCAAGACTGAGGAAGAAGCCGATAAAAGGCAGCCTCGTCGCATTTTGTGGCGTGGACTTACTCTTAAGCAAAATTTAAAAGGTGCTTATAGCCGTGAAGAAAAGGCCGGTCGTTTTATTATCGAGCCTTTCGAATTTGTACCAGAAAAGCACAGTTTTGGCCCCGAGGACAAAGGTGATGAAGAGTCTGCTTCCGGTAGTGTCAGTGGTAGTGCCAATTTGGCTCTCACCCGTTTGCCGTGGCGGTCTTCTTCTTCTACAGGAAGTAGAGCCGACAATAAAAATAAGGTCGACTCCAATGAAAAAGGCAACTTTATAGACGCCAATGAGCTCCATTTGAAAATAAGTCAGGTGCCTATTTCTGAGCTGGGCTCCTTCCTCTTCCCCAGTTTAAATAGTGGTTTTGTGGAAGATTTTGTTCTGAATGCTTCCGGCCCTATTTATTCGCCTGTCTTTAATATGCTTTTCAATGTTACTAATGGCAAAGCTGGCAACTTAGACTTAGCCTCCATAACTGGTGCTGTCAGTGGTCGTCGCGATCCCCAAAGCAAAGTTTACCAAGTTAAGCTTGGCACTTCTGAAAATACTTTCAAAAATGAGCGAATTAAAGATATTGTCAGTCAAGGTTTACAAGAACTGGGTAACTCGGAAGATTATGCCGATGGCATTAAAGTTTATTTCGGTAAAGAAAAGAAAAGCGACCGAGTTTTCAGTATTTCCGGTACCTTGCCTTACGAAGTAACTAGAGTCAGACCTAAAGATGATGGCTCTTTAGTACCTTTCTGGAAAGGCACTAGTGTCTCTTTAGATGGTGCTGTCGATATCAATGCCGATCTTAAAGATAAAGACTTAGGTTTGCTTTCTAGTGTAGTTACTGATGTCGCCGAAAGTGCTGGCAATATGTTAGGCACTTTGCATATCGGTGGCACTTTGCTGCGTCCGGAAATAATTGGTGAATTGAAAGTTGTCGATGGCCAAATTGAGCATAAAAAGGCCGGTACGATTTCCGATTTAAATATTGAAGCCAACTTTAGTGAAATTCTTGATCCCAATCTGAAGAATAAGTACATCGAACAGAAAAAACGCAATTACATAGCCGAGCATGGCTTTGGAGCTATTTTAGCTGAACATCTTAGCCGAAAAGCTCAAGAAAATAGCTCAGCCCAAAATGCTGGATCCGAGCCTAAAAATGGCAATTCGAAGGAAAAGCAAAGTGTAGAGAAAGATAAATTTGAGCCTCTGGACTTTAGTGATGCTCGTTTCAACCGTATTGAGTTACGTAAGTTTACAGGCAAGCTCGGAGATAGAAACTTCGTCATGCAAGGACGAGCCGATATGGATGGCTTTACTCCTATGGATGTGGATTTGTCTTTAACTGGCGAGCAACTTCCTTTGCGTTGGGGTAGTCTTTTTGAGGGTAGAGCCGATGTCGATTTGCACTTGAGCAAAGCCGACGTTAGTGGCAAAGACTTGGCTTCATGGAAAGAGAGCTTGCGCACTCGGGCGGCGGCTCGTCCCAGGCTTGGTCTCTCTTCTTCAGCCTCAAAAGCTCAAGTTGTGCCTATCCCTAAGATGTACTACTTGTCTGGCAAAATTTCTGTGCCCAGAGGTGACGTTAGTATTGATGTCAGCACTTTAACTAGCAGTTCCGGAGCAAGCTTCGACTGGAGTAAACTTCCGCTCGATTATCGTCTCGATCTCAATATTGGCGAAGATGTGTGGATGCATTCCTTAGGTTGCCGCATTAGAGCCGCCGGAGAGTTGGCCATTGTGCCCGACAAGGACACTGGCAAGCCAGTTATTGATGGTGAAGTCGATCTCTCTCGCGGTCTTCTGGCCATTCCTTTATATGATTTGAAATTTAAAGTGCGCAGCGGTAAGGCTGTCTTTAACCATAGCCAGATGCCCGAGTTGCGAGAGGTAACAGCAGATGCGCAAGTTGATGATTACGAAGTTACAGCTTTTGTAAGTGGTGCTTACCCTAATATCAAAGTCGATTTCGTTTCTAATCCACCTTTGGCTGAAAAAGAAATTCAAAACTTGTTAGCTTTAGGCGGTTTTGCCAAATATACTCCGTCCAATTCTGCTTCCCAGATGGTTCACGCTCCAGGTAACACTACTGGAAGCCAAGCCGTAAGCACCGACTTAAATTTGAGCACATCTGGTATTTCCATGCTTTCGAAGATTATTTCTTCACCTCTCACTCAAGAAATCAGCCGCATGTTGTTCTTGTCTGACTTCTCGGTAGATATAACTTCTCCGCACGGGTATTCTTTCAAAATAGCCAAATCGATTGATTCTAAAGATCGTTTCTTATTTACTTTGACGCGCAGTCTAAATACTCAAAGTGGACAAGACGAAAGTGTTTACGGTATAGAATGGCGCTTTAAAAATAATATGCTCTTCCGTATCGGTTTCGATCAAGATGGATATGTCCGTCCTTGGTTCCAAGGTTTTTGGGATTTCTAAGCCAAATATTTCCTCTTGGTTGTATTCTAAAATACAGAAAGAAAAGGCGCTTCTGCCTAAAATCGAGAACTTTACACCCAAAAGGTTATAAATCTATATGGCAAGGAAGGGTAACGGACGTGGATTTTTTCAAGAATAAGGGCTGGTTGTATATGAACCGCTGCCGTGGTTCAGCTAGAAGAGGTGTGAATCTTAATAGTCCTTATTTGTCGTTAGTCAAAGTATTAAGTGACGCCACTATAAAGGCAGAAAAAGAATCGATTTCTAAGGAAAATAATCAAGAACAAGAAAAAAATAATCATAAAAAAAATGACAATATAAAAGAGAAAGCTTCTCATTTAAATAATGGTTCGAATTTGCCAGACAATTTTGAATTTGATCCTATCAATGAAAGCATTTTAACGGGCTGGAAAGGGACTAAAAAACAACGCAGTATAGAGTTACCGACGGTCTCTCCTTCAGGAGTAAAAGTTACTTCCGTAGCTGACGAAGCTTTTGCCGATTTTACTGACTTAGCCAAAATAGTTATACCTGAAGGCATTATTGCCATAGGCAAGAGAGCTTTTCTTAATTGTGGCAGTTTGGGCAGCGTAATTTTGCCCAGCACTTTAAAGTCTATTGGTGACGAAGCTTTTAAAGGTTGTGTCTCTTTAAAAAATATAACTTTGAGCTCTTCTTTAGAGCGATTGGGCAAATCGGCTTTTAGCGAATGTACTTTGCTTAAAAAAGCTGCCTTTGCTTCTGATTCTGCTTTGAGGGAAATTCCTCCACAGTGCTTTTTTGAATGTGAAAGTTTGCACGAAATAAAATGGCCTGATTCTTTGCAAGAAATAAAAGAAGAGGCTTTTCGATCTTGTACGGGACTGGAAGCTCTCAACTTTCCTTCTTCTTTGACTAAGATCGGCTACTCGGCTTTTCGCGGCTGTATTCGTTTAAAGTCTTTGCATGTACCTGAAGGGCTTGAATTTATAGCAGAATTTGCTTTTGCTGAATGTTCTTCTTTAGAAAACGCCGAGCTGTCGGAAAATATTGTCGCCTTAGAAGGTGGTATTTTTAATAATTGCTCTAAGTTGCATTCTGTAAAACTGAGCCAGAATCTACAAAAAATAGGTGCTGGAACTTTTAGTGGGTGTACCGCTTTGGAAGATCTGGCCTTCCCTGCTTCTCTTTCCGCTATAGGCGTGCGAGCTTTTTGTGATTGTGTAAATTTGCACAAAATAGACTTAAGCCGTTGCAAATTGTCTGTTTTGGAACAAGAAGTATTCAGTGGCTGCAGTGGATTACACGAAATTTATTTACCATTTTGCTTGCGCGAAATTTATAAAGCTTGCTTTAAAGGTTGCAGCGATCTCTACGCTGTAGAAATTCCTGGAGAAGTCATCTCTTTAGGCGAGCGCTGCTTTGAAAATTGCCGTAAGCTCAACGAAATAGACATTTCTGCTGTTCCTGTGGCTATTCCTGAAGGTTTTTGCTCCGATTGTGTTCAGCTTAGCGCTATTCGCTTTCACAGTGACACTCCAGAAATAGGCGCTTGTGCTTTTGCCAATTGTCGTTCTTTGGTTAAGCTTGAGTTGCCAGAAAAGTTACACATTATTCGTGAGCGAGCTTTTTTGAATTGCTCTGGACTTTTAGAAGTAAATTGCGGCCAAGAATTGCGTCAGCTTGGTTCTGAAGCCTTCAAAGGGTGCAATGCTTTGCGTCGAGTCGATTTGCCAGCTTCTTTGATTGTGTTTGGCAAAGAAGGATCGATCTTTAGCAGTGAAGCTGACGAATTGGTGATTTACGGTACGCCCAGCAGCAGCGCTGAAGACTATGCCCGTTTGCATCGCATAAAGTTTTATGATCCTTTACTTCACGAAATAAAAGAAGACGGCGTTGAAGAAGATGGGGAACTCGATGGTGTAGATGCCTCTGATGATACTACCGACGAAGAGCTTACTCCTGAAGAAGAAGAGACGGAAGTTGTAATTTCGGGCAGCAATACTGTACGTCGTCAAGTGTTTGGCTTGCGAGTAAATCCTTCTTCTTATAAAGCCATCACTTCAAAAGGCGACTGGATTGTCATTCGTCATAAAGCCTTTGAGAAAAAAGCTGACGCTCGTTCTAATGTTCCCATTGCCGTCCATTTGGAAGGCATAAACCATATAGGCAATAGAGCTTTTTGTAACCGTAATGTAGTCTTCCTCGATTGCTCTGACAATTTAGTCTCTATAGGCAAAGCTGCTTTTTGGGGTTGCAATTTGTTGCAAAAAGTACGCTGGTCTAGCCGTTTGAGTTTTATCGATAAAAGCGCTTTTTGGGGATGTAACTCTTTAAAAAATCTAGATTTTCCCGACTCTTTGCAATTTATTGATAACTGGGCCTTTTTAGGATGCTCTGGCGTAGAAAGCATACATTTGCCTGCTTATTTGGTTTCGTTGGGAGATTATGTTTTTGCTTATTGCTCCAGCTTAGTCAATATTGTTATTCCTTCAGGTACACGTTCGCTTGGTGTGGGAGTCTTTTTTGGTTGCCAGTCTCTGCGCCGCGTAGTTATACCTCCTTCAGTAAAGCAATTCGGCCCAGAAATGTGCAAATTTAGCCCTATTTTTGGTAGTGGTTGCACTTTGGACGGCAGCTCTGAAACTGATGAAAAAGCCAAAGACACAGAGCAAATTATTATTGTTTGCCAAAAAGATTCGGCCGCCCATGAATATGCTATGCAATTTGGCATGAAATATGAGCTAACCAATTTTGAAGACGGTTGCGTAGCCAATGAGCTTATAACAAAAGGCGGAGATTATATGTTGTGTGGCTTGGGAGTCCACGACAGTCTCTCCAGATGCACTCAGGCTTTTAGCGCTAAGCCCAAACACATTGCCACTAAGCCTGCAGTACGTTTAATTAAATCGAAAGCTGATAAGGTAACGGCTTCAGAACGCAGTATCTTAAATCCGGATAATTGCACCGGTTTATCTCAAGCTGAAGTTTTTGCTCTTCTTCAAGGTGCTTACGAATTGGTAGATTTGGCCAGTTATATAAAAGCTTGGCATAAAATTTCCTCTTCGAGTGCTAAGAGAATACTTAATTCTTCGCGCTTGTTCTCTTCTATAGAAGATATTTCTCCGATCAAAGATATTGTTGTTAAAGAACCAGCTACTAACAATGACGTGCAGCCTCAAGAAGCCGATCCTATAAATATTTTGAAGGCAGCTTGCGATATCTTAGATAGTATGGAAAAAATAGGCTGGCTCCATCAGTTCGGTAGGGAAGGGCAAAAGAAAGCTTGTCGTTTGCATAAAAAAATATGTGAAGAGGCGCTTACCGATAAGCAAGAGCTTTCTTCTAGCGGAGTTGCTCTCCAAGAAAGTGCTGCTGCCATAGAGAAAATATCTGCTACTACTCCGCTTAAAGCGGAGATTGCAGAGACTATTTTGGCTTTGAGTGAACCACAGCCTACGCATATTTTGTCTCAGTTGTCTGCTGCGGAGCACAGCTTAGCTGAAAAGCCAAAATCTTGTGCTATTGCTGCTGCTGGAGCTTTAAGCAATAGTTCCCCTGCCGTAACTATGAAGATTAACCAGGAATTGGAGTCTTATAAGGGAGCTCTTGCTATAAGCGGAATAAGATCAAGCAATGAAGAGAGCCCTCGTTCACTTTCTAAACAAGTTGAAGAAAAAGAGGAAAAAGTTGCTCAGTTGGTTCCTTCCAAAGAGGATAATAAAGCCAAAGTTCAACGAGCTTCTTTAAGTACTCCGCTAGCTGAATTACTTAGCTCTCAACAAAAGCTAAAAATGCTTAAGCAAGTGGCTGAGATAAGTACCGAAACCAAACCTACTTGTGAAGGAATAGTCTTAGCTAAAGTTCCTAGTTTGTCAGTATCTAAAGTTGATGTTCCTGATCAATTGAAAGGACGCCCAGTTGAAGCTCTCAGTGATAATTTTATGAAGGGCAACGATGTTGTAGAGGAGATAACTTTGGGGCCTTCTTTAAAAATTATTGGTTCTGATGCTTTTAGAAGTTGCAGCCATTTGCGTATTGTGAATATGGCTGAAAATGGCTTGCAAATTGTGAAAGATGGTGCCTGGAGAAGTTGTGAGCGCCTTACCGAAATAAGCCTTCCCAATAGTATAAAAGAATTGGGTAGTAGAGCTTTCTGCGCTTGCAGCCAACTTCGCCAGGTAAAATTGCCTACCAGCTTAGTAAAACTTGGAGAGGCCGCTTTTGCCGATTGTCGTTCCTTACAAAGCTTAGAACTTCCCGAGGGACTCAAAGAGGTGGGCACCAAAGCTTTCTTCGGCTGCCGAAATTTGGAAAGTATCTTCATTCCTGGGAGCTTAACTCATTTGGAAGAGAAACTTTTTGATGTCTCTCAGAATCTTACGATCTATGCTCCCCAGGGCTCTGCCGCCGAATCTTATGCTCTAGCTCACGCTATTCCCTTCTGCGCTGCTTCTGTCGATACTTGGCAAGCGACAATGACGGAAAAAATGCAAGCCTTAGAAGCAGAAAATGAAGAGCAGCAAATTGCTCTAGGCAATGAAATTGTCGAGGCGGACGAGGCTGAAGAAGCTAAGAACAATAGCCTCTCTTTAGAGAAAAAAGCCAAGTACCTTAAGAGAATAGCCGCCAGAACTAAGGGAAGGCGTCGCTGAGAAGAACGCTCGTTTAGTCATAGTTCGTACAGCCAAAGAAAGATGAAAGCTTATGGATAGGATTGGAAATGCTTTAGAGCGGATAGCCGGTGCTCTGGAGCGTATCGCGACGGCTATAGAACGAGGCGCCGCTATCTCCGGAGACAATTTGTCTGCTGCGGCCGATCTGGTGAAAAAAAGTCAAGAGCTGGGTGAGCAAATTGTTCCCAAGCCACTTCAAGCTGAGGCCGTTTCTGTAATTGAACAGGCAGACAGAAAAGAACCTACTCCAGAAATTGAAGATGGACTTATTAAGCTAGGCCATAAGATCGAAGACGCTTCTTTATCTAAAGGTGAAGCAAGTGAAGCTGAAGAGCTTGTTTTTGAATTACCTAGTAACCATGTTAAAGAGGACTTCGCTAAGCGCTATCCTTGTCTATCTGAGTTTTTGGAAGGTAGAGGTATCACTATTTGTGATGTCTTTGCTCCTCTAGTTCCCAAATCTCTCGATGATAGATTGGAAGAAATTGCCCTCTATATGGGTAATCGCTACTCGGATATTTATCCTTTGCTTTTAGCTATAAAAGCCAATTTGCGTACTGGCTTTAACTTCTCTTTGGATTTTACTTCTTGCTCGGCCTCTTCTGCAAAGGTCATTGACAAGCTTTGCCGTGCGCTTTACGAAATAGCCTTTTTAGATGAATATCGCTACTTAGGCTATCCCGATTTTAAAGTTCAGGCGCGAGCTTCTACTATAGGTATTGCTCATAACTTTTTCAGTGGCTTTTGGTTTGAACGTTATGTCGCTCAGCTAACGGCAGCGGTAGTAAAAAGTGTGCGTCGTGAATTTAATTTGGCTGAAAATGAGTTTGAAATTATTCGTAATGCCAAGCTTATGTGCCAGGGAATCCCTCGTGAGAGAGATATTTTGGTCAGTTGTGCCAATCAGTATTATTGGTTAGAGTGTAAATCTGGCGATAATTACATAGACAGCATTGCCGCTTACGATACTTTTTCCGCCCATTTTGGCTTTGAGCAAGATAATTGCTTCTTAGTATTCTTGAGCAATGAGGCTGGCTATCATAGGGCCGCCGGTTCGGGAATGCAGATTTGTTCCAGTGCGGAATTTTCTTCTCGATTTGCCGATTTACTGCGACACAATTTAGAAAAGGCTGGCTATGTTAGAGTAGACCAAGTTTAAAAATATATTCCTTATCGGTTGTCATATCTTAAAAATAGCCGCTTTCTCGATATCTGAATCTAGCAGATAATCCTGGAGAAAGCGGCTATTTTTTAATTCAGTTAGTTTTTAAGCTTACTTAACGACGTAGGCTTTTTTAATCATAGTAGGCTGATGCTGTGCCGGTAAGCTCTTCAAATAAGCTTCACCATTATACCAAAGCATATCCTGATCGAGTCCCATATCGGGGCTACCTACAGATTTAAACTGATCGGCAATTTCCATACCTTTGACAACTTTGCCAAAAGTGCTGAAGTTCTGAGCCTTTAAGAAGTCGTTATTACCGTAGTTAATGAAAACTTGGGTAGAATTTGTGTGTGGGCCAGCTTTAGCAAAAGCCAAAGTACCGCGATCTAAGTGGAAAAGGCTGGGATCGTCCCTAAAATTCTTTTCTCTCCAATCGCTCATACCTTTGCGCCAGTTAATACCGAACTGAGCTACGAAAGGCTGAGGGTTTTTCACTACACGGAAAACTGGAGTGTCATCATAGTAACCGGCTTCCACTAATTCTACGAAACGCTTGGCAGCGTTGGGAGCAGCCTGAGGATAAATTTCCATATCCACATCGCCGTCGGTGGTTTCGAAGCGAACTAAAGTATACTCGGTAATAGCCGGAGCATTAGAATCGAAGGGAGTGAGGGAACGATACTGAGCTGACATAGGGCTCTCCTTTTCTTGTTGTTGAGACTCTGCCGGAACACTCTGAGTTTGAGCGTCCGCTTGGTTTTCTGAAGCTGTCTCTTGCTTTGTGCAACCAAATTGCACACTGGCTAGCAGTACGACGGTAGCTAGTGCAGATATAGCATATTTATTCATTTCTTTCTCCTAAAAAATGGCTGCTCTTAAGATGTACAGCCATTAGGTTGAAATCTAATCTTTAATAACTTCGGCTTTCAGGATCATAGTGGGTTGCTGATTAGCCGGAAGTTGCTTTAAATAGGCGCCTCCGTTAGTAGAAAGCATACCTTGGTTTAACCCCATATTAGGATCGCCTACTTGTTTGAAATTGTTGGCAATTTCTAATCCTTTGGTAATAATACCGAAAGTTGAAAAAGCTTGTCCACGCAAGAAATCGTTATTGGCGTAATTTATAAATACTTGAGTGGAATTGGTGTTAGGGCCAGCTTTAGCAAAAGCTAAAGTTCCAGCTTCTAAGTGGAAAAGGCTAGGATCGTCGTTGAATTTTTTCTCATTCCATTGACGCTGGCCATCTCTCCAGTTAATACCAAATTGGGCCACGAAAGGACGAGGAGTTTTGACGACACGGAAAATGGGAGTGTTGTTATAGTAACCAGCTTGAACCAACTCTACGAAACGCTTAGCCGCATTGGGGGCAGCTTGAGGATAAATTTCCATTTCAATATCGCCAGCGCTAGTTTTGAAGCGTATTTTTACAACTTCGGTTAGAGCTGGAGCATTGTCATAAAAGGGCTTAAGATGTCTATATTTGGAAACGGCTTCCGTTTGGGCTACCAACATGTTTTGCCCAATATTGGCATTAGATTCAACGGTCTCTTGGGCCAAAGCCGAAACTGAGCAGCAGCCAATAAGAGCTAAGGAAATAATGAGGTTTTTAGTGAAGAACTTGTTCATTTTGTTTTAGTTAAGCCGTTCCTTTCTTGAATGAAGCTATTAGGGAGAGCCCGGTACATTTTGAGCCGGAGGTAAAGCCCAAGCATCTTTGATATGAGACATATCATTAAATGACAACAAACAAGGAAAATCTCCGTGATAGCGCAAGCGCACTACTCCGGTATTTCCCAATTCCATAGACCATTGATATTGGCCTTGAGGCGGGCCGACAATGCCCCAAAGTATTGTCCGAATTATGCCGCCATGGCTAAAAGCTATTACGCGTCCATCTTGGGGAAGGTCGCGCCTCCAAGCTTCAGCTCGGTTGGCTACATCTTGTAAAGTTTCGTCGGCTCCGGGAAAGCAAGTTTTATAAGGATCCTTCCACCAATTGGTCACCTTATCTTGCTCTGCTTTGGTGAGTTCATCCCAAGTTCGTCCTTCTACAATACCCATAGGGATCTCTCGCAAACGTTTATCTAGGCGTATTTCTTGCGGATCCAAGTTGGGAAGAGCTAAGCGAGCCGTTTCTATACAGCGGTGTAAATCAGAACTCCAAACTTGAGTAAAGGGGACATCCTTTAAATTGTTCGCCAAGGCTCTGGCCTGGCTCTTCCCCAATTCGTTGAGGGGAACATCACTGTGACCTTGCCAGCGTTTGACTTTATTCCAATCGGTACTGCCGTGGCGAACTAGCCAAATTTCTAACATGGCCGCCAAATTTGCTCCTAGCTAAGTCAATCCTGCCATAATCGATTTTTTTGCTTACCTAACCGGGCGTTTGAAACTTTACAATGCATATCATACAAACTTTTGTAGTATTTTTTTTCTTTAGTTTTTATTTACCTTATTATCATATTTTCCTTATTTATTTTTTTTATATTTAATTGTTATGAAAGCCGAATTTTATGAGCTTTTTTCTACTAGATACTGCTCACATTTTCTCTGATAATTATCAATAAGCAATAGGTTGCGTATAAAAGCGCAACTTAAAGGATTGAGGAGAAACGCTTATGGCTTTAGACAAAATTTCTAGTTTCTTGGGTGTATCTGGTATTTCCAGTAGTATGTCTACTTTTTCTGGAGTAACCGCTTCAACTTCAGAATTTAGTTTCGCCTCTGAAGATTCCATATCTTTATCTGGCTCAGAAGCTTTAAATTCCTTGGGCTCTCTTAGTGTAGCTTCTTTAGATGACGACAAAGCTTCTGAAGAAACCGATGGTCAAGCCCAAACTTCTGAAGAAACTCAAACCGACGAGCAAGCTAAAGGTAGTGAAGAAGCTGAACAAGTGCAAAGCAATGAAAAGGCTTCTGAAGAAGCTGCCAGTGAAGAAGTTCAAGCTTCTGAAGAAGCCGAAGCCGACCAGAGTACTTCTGAAGATGCTTTGGCCGAAGCTGATAGCAAAAATGCTGAAGCTTCTGAAGCGGCTGCTACCCAAACTGTGGCTCAAGCCAAAGCCTCTGAGCAAGCTGCTGCAGCAACTGAAGCCAATGCAGAAGTTGATGAAGCCGACACTGACTTAGAAAAAGCCAAGAGTGAGCTGGACAAGGTTATTTCTGAAGGAGACCAAGAGGGCAAAGAAGAGACCACGGCCGAAACTTTAAGTAGTTTAGAAGCCGAGATGGAACAGCTCAAAAAAGAGCAAGAGGAAAAAATTCAAGAGCGTGAAGCTTTAGAGCAAAAGCAAGCTCAGTTGGTAGAAGAATTAGCTGAAGCTCAAGCCGATGGTGATCAAGAAAAAATAGAGCAACTGAGCCAAGAGTTAAATCAAGTAAACCAAGATTTAAGCAATACTCAAGATGATTTAACCTCCATGCAAAATGACATTTCTCGTTTGAGCGATACTATCGATTCTACTAAGAATCAGCTTGAACAAGAAAATGCTACTAAAGCTCAAAACCAGCAAGATAAAGTAGACAGTGCTCAATCTGCCCAGCAAAATGCTGCTTCCAATTTAGAACAAGCTCAAGCCAAAGCCGAAACGGCTAATACCAATTCTCAAAGCGCTCAACAACAGGCTAGCCAAGCTGGCCAAGCGGCTACTGAAGCTAGCTCTGCTGCCCAAACTTCTCAAAGTGAAGCTTCTCAAGCCGCCAGCGAAGCTGAACAGTCTCAGTCTAAAGCTGAAGAATCTAAGAGCACTTTAGAAGAGCTGAAAGCTGCCGCTGAACAGGCCCGTACTGAAGCTGATAGTAAAGCTGAAGAAGCCAACCAAGCCGATTCTGAAGTATCTGAAGCTCAGTCCGCTTTGGAAGAGGCTCAATCCGCCACCAAGACTGTTGAAGATGAGGATGGCAACACTACTGAAGTGCAAGATGATGAAGCTATAGCTTCAGCTCAATCCGCTTTAGAATCGGCTCAGGCCAAAGCCGAAGCTGCTCACGCAGCTGCCGACGAAGCTGAAGATAAAGCTTCTCAATTAGAGGACATGGTTAGCGCCGCTGAAGGCACGGCAGAAAATGACGAAGCTGAAGCCGCTCAAGCTGCCGATAGTTCTGAACAAGCTCAAAACCAAGCCGATGAGGATGCCTCTGAAGCTGAGAGCACTGAAGCAGCTGCTTCAGAAGCCGACACCAAAGCTGAAGAAGCAGCTGGTCAGGCCGATAGTGCCACGGAAAATGCTGAGCAGACTGAAGAAACAGCTTCTGAAATAGATACTGAAGCCGAGGAAGCTGAAGAGACGAATGGCTTTGAAGAAGCTGTCGGCGTAACTAACGAAGATTTGCAAAAACAGCTTGAGGCTTTAGGTGAGCAATTGGCGGCGGCTCAAGCGGCTAGTCAATCTTCTGGCAGTGGTAGCACAGGCAGTTCAGGAGGTAGTGGAAGTTACGGCGGTGTCGGAGGCAGCGGAAGTGTGGGCAGTTCCGGAAGTTCTGGTAGCGTAAGTTCCGGTTCCTCAGTGAAAAGAAGCAGCGCCGCAGGAGATTTAGATTTGTCTAATTGCTCAGATGAAGATATAGCCAATGCTATTGACGGTTTCTTATCCGAACAAGGCTCCGAAGCTCCTGAAGGTACAGGCAAACTCTTTGTTGAGGCTGGTAAAGAATATAATGTCGATCCTTTGATCTTGCTCTCTATTGCTGGTCAGGAAACGCAGTGGGGCAAAACTGGCATCGGTATCAATGGTTGGATGGGCGTAGGCGCTTACGACTCCAATCCTACTAATGCTACTACCAATTCCACCTTCTCTGGTGTGCAAAATCAGATCAATGTCGGAGCTAAGACTTTTGCCAATTTGCGTGAAAAGGGCGGTTCTTCGGCCGATGCTTCAGTAGCTGATCAAACTGCGGCCGTCAATGAAGCTGGTTGGGCTACCGACCAGAATTGGCATAACGGCGTTACTAGCATTTACCAAAATCAGGTTAGCTCTTACATGCTTGAGCACTTGGAGGGCGCTTCCACTAAAGGTGGCGAGGGCATAGACGCTGCTCTGAATGAAGCTTTATCCATGGAAGGTATGACCGAGAGTGCCAACGCTTCTGAAATTAACGCTATTACCAAAGATTGCAACCAAAGTTGGGCTTTAGACTGTCAGTCTCAGCCTTGGTGCGCTGCTTTCGCCACCGGTATCTTGGCTAAAAATGGCGTTATGGACTTTAGCAATTGCTCCAATGTAAACTATACTCCCACTTTGGTGGAGTGGTCTAAGAACGAAGGCACTTGGAGCCAAGCTGGTGGCAGCTACGAACCTCAATCTGGCGATATGATTATGTTCGACTGGGATAACACTCGTTCTGGCGCCGACCATGTGGGCATTGTAGTCAGCTATGACAATTCAACTGGAGTTGTTACTACCGTTGAAGGTAACAGCGGCTCTCCTGGAGCTGTCAGAGTAAAAACCTATGATCGCAATCAAGCTTGCGTAATGGGTTACATTTCTCCCAATAAATAGGAAATAGTTATAGATCTAATATCTGAATAGGTAGCTCTTTGCCAAGGTGCAGAGAGCTACTTTTTTATATACAATGTAAAATAAATATTAACATGGCCCTTGGCACTAGATTAAGCGGAAATAACGATTGATAAAAGGAATGATAAAGGGCGAGAAAGACCATGTAGTGCAGTGTTTATGCCATCTTTTTTTCGCTTTAATGGATTAGGAGAGACTACTGAATGTCGTTAGATAAGATTTCAAGTTTTTTAGGAATATCTGGTATTTCCGCTAATATGTCCAGCACTTCTGCTGCGTCTACCAATAATGTTTTCGGTTTTGCGGCCGACGACTCTATTTCTTTATCTGGCTCTGAAGCCATTAACGCTTTCGGCTCTCTTAGCGTAGCTTCTTTGGACGACGAAGCTGCCGCTACCGAAGGCGCTGAAAATGGTGAAGCTGCCGCTACCGAAGGCGCTGAAAATGCTGAAGCTGCCGCTGCTCAAGCTACCAAAGATGGCGCCAAAGCTGAAGAAGCTGGCGATAAAGCTGTTAAAGCTAGCGAAGAGGGCGAAGAGGCCGACGCCAAGGCTACTGTAGCTAACGAAGACGCTAAGGCTAAAGATGCCGCTGCTGCCGAAACTGCCGCTACTCAAGCCAAAGCTCAAACGGAAGCTGCCGAGCAAGCCAAAACGGCTGCTGATGCCAATGCCAATGTAGATGAAGCCAATATCGATTTAGAAACTGCTCAGAACGAATTAGAAAAAGTAATTAATGAAGGCGAGCAAGAGGGCAAAGAGGCCAACACTGCTGAAACCTTGAGCACTTTAGAAGCCGAGATGGAAGAGCTCAAGAAAGAGCAAGAGAAGAAAGCCCAAGAGCGTGAAGCTCTAGAGCAAAAGCAAGCTCAATTAGTTGAAGATTTAGCCGAAGCTAAAGCTGATGGCGATCAAGAAAAAGTAGAGCAATTGAGCCAAGAGCTGGATCAAGTTAATCAGCAATTGAGCACTTCTCAAGATGATATGAACTCTTTGCAAAATCGCATTTCTACTTTGGGCGACACTATAGATTCTACTCGCAATCAGCTCGACCAAGAAAATGCCGCTAAAGCTGCCGCTCAGCAAGATAAAGTAAATAGTGCTCAAGCTGCTCAGCAAAATGCTGCTTCCAATGTTGAACAAGCTCAAGCTAAGGCCACTTCTGCCAACGAGCAATCCCAAGCTGCTCAGCAAGCCGCTAGCGAAGCTGGCAACGCTGCTACCGAAGCTAACTCTGCGGCTCAAACTTCGCAGAGCGACGCCACTAAGGCTGCTGCCGATGCCCAAGACTCCAAGTCTAAAGCTGAAGAAGCTAAGTCTGAAATGGAACAGCTTAAGTCTCAAGCTACCGAAGCTCGCACCGAAGCTACCAATAAAGCTGCTGAAGCTACTCAAGCCGATTCTGAAGTGGCCGAAGCTCAATCGGCTTTGGAAGCTGCTAAGTCTACTACCAAAACTATTGAAGATAAAGACGGTAACACTAAGGAAGTGCCCGATGAAGAAGCCATTGCTTCAGCTCAGTCGGCTTTAGACTCTGCTCAAGCTAAAGCCGACGCCGCTCACAGCGCTGCTGACGAAGCCGAAAACAAAGCTTCTCAGTTGGAAAGCCAGCTTAGCGCCGCCGAAGGTAAGTCTGAGCAAGCCGAAGCTGCCGCTACTGAATCTGCCAACGCTTCCGAGCAAGCCGAAACTAAAGCTACTGACGACGCTGCTAAAGCCGAACAAGCTGAAACTGCCGCTTCCGAAGCCGATACCAAAGCTGAAGATGCTGCTGGCCAAGTTAATAGCGCCGATCAGAAAGTGGCTAAGGCTGAAGATACTGCCGGTCAAATTGACGACAAGGCTGAGCAAGCTAAAGACGGCGTCAGCACTGTTGAAGCCGCCAACGCTTCTGATAAGGCTGCTGCCGACAGCGCCAAAGATACAGCCGACGACGCTAAGAATAGCTCTGGCCAAGGTGAAGATGCTAAAGCCGCCGGTACTGAAGGCGCCAAAGACGGCGCTAAAGATGGTGCCAAAGACGCTGCCGACAGTAGCAAAGTAGATCCCGAGAAGCTTCCCGATGGCGTTTTTGTGGACAAAAATGGCACTCTTTATAGCGAAGATGGCAAGAAGCTTCCCGAAGGCAGCACCCTCAATGAAGATGGCAAGTTGGTCAATGGCGAGGGCCAGCTGATTGATAATAAGGGAAACCTTGTCAACGAAGATGGCAAGCGCGTCGACGCCGACGGTAATGTCATGAGCGAAGAAGAAATCGCTGCTGCTGACAAAGCCAAGGCCGACGAAGCTAAAGCCGACGAAGTAAAAGGCGATGAGTCTAAAGCCGCTGAAAGCGCTGCTCAGTCCAATGACAATTTGAGCGATTTTGAAAAAGCTGTCGGTATTAGCAATGAAGATTTGCAAAAACAATTAGACCAGCTTGGTCAGCAAATTGCCGCTCAGGGGGCAGCTGCTCAGCAAGCTGCTGCTAATAATGGCGGTTATGGCTCCGGCGGTGGTGGCAACTACGGTGGTGGCAATTATGGTGGAGGCGGTGTAAGTGGAGTCGGCGGCTCTGGTGGTGCTGGTAGTGTCAGCTCCGGATCTTCTGTTAAGAGAAGCAGCGCGGCTGGGGATATCGATCTTTCCAAGTGCTCCGACGAAGATATCGCCAATGCTATCGACGGCTTCTTGGCTGAAAAAGGCTCTCCCGCTCCTGCCGGTACTGGCGCTCTCTTTGTCAAGGCCGGTAAAGAAAATGATGTCGATCCTTTGGTCTTGCTCTCCATTGCCGGCCAGGAAACCCGCTGGGGTACCGCTTCCGGTAGCGTTGGTATCAATGGTTGGATGGGCGTAGGCGCTTACGACTCCGATCCCAACAATTCTACCCGCAATCCTACCTTCTCTGGCGTAGAAAACCAGATCAATGTTGGTGCCAGAACTTTTAAAAACTTGCGTGCTAAGGGAGGTTCTTCTTCCGATGCTTCTATTGCCGATCAAGCTTCAGCGGTTAATAAAGCTGGTTGGGCTTCTGACCAAAATTGGCATAACGGCGTAACTAAGATCTATCACGATCAAGTTGGTGCTTACATGCTCGAAAAGCTAAATGGAGCTGAGCTTAAAGGTAGCAAGGGCGTTGAAGGTGCTCTCAACGAGGCTCTCTCTATGGAAGGTATGACTGAAGGTGGCAACGCTGCTCAGATTAATGCCATCACTAAAGACTGGAACCAGAGTTGGGCTCTGGATTGTCAATCTCAGCCTTGGTGCGCCGCTTTCGCTACCGGCATGTTGGCTAAGCATGGCGTTATGGACTTTAGCGCTTGTGATAACGTCAACTATACTCCCACTTTGGTCAATTGGTCTAAAGGCCAAGGCACTTGGCGCCAAGGTGGCGGTGACTATGCCCCTAAAGCTGGCGACATGATTATGTTTGACTGGGACAATACTCGCTCTGGTGCCGATCACGTCGGCTTGGTAGTAAGCTACGATGCTGGTAGTGGTGTAGTTACTACTGTTGAAGGCAATAGCGGCAGTCCTGCGGCTGTAAGGGTCAAAACTTACGATCGCAATGCTGCTTGTGTTATGGGCTATATTGAACCCAACAAATAAAAAATTTCAGCTAAACTGATCTGAATGGAGGCCTCCCGACTTTTGGCCAGGAGGTCTTTTTATTTTTTAGCAAGCTAATTAAAAGTACGTAAAAGTTAAATAAATGTTAAATCAGTAGATAAATTCTAGATAAAATAAACTAGTGCTTGATAATATAGACAACGATACCTGTACACTGGTTGCTTAGACCTTGTGCTCGTAAAGGTAGGAGGGATTTTATTATGACTATCAATAGCAGCTACGACAATTCTGCGGCCATTAGACAGCAAGAAGAAGCTCGCCGTCAGGAAGAGGCTCGTCGTCAAGAAGAGGCTCGTCGCCAGGAAGAAGCTCGCAAAGCTGAAGAAGCTCGCAAAGCTAGAGAAGCCCAGCAAGCTAAAGAAGCCGAAGAAGCTCGTAAGGCTCAAGAAGCTCAAAAAGCTAGAGAAGAAGACAAAGTTGCCGTCAGCAGCAGCGAAGCTGCCGAATCTGGCAAGAAGGTTAAAGTTGCTTCTTTAGATGACGAAAGCGGTGACTCCAAAGCTATTAAAGCTTGTGCCGTAGATGAAAAAGGCTCTGGCAAAAAAACTGAAGAGAAGGGCTTTTTAGATAAAGTTGGCGACTTCTTTAACGGTGTCAAAGACAAAGTTGAAGATGTAAAGGACAAGATCGTCGACCACGTTAAGGACAAAGTGGCTGATGGTTTAGATGGTGCTTCCAGTTTAGCTGACAAAGCTGGTATGGACGGACTTTCTGACGATCTCGAAGAAATTGCTGATGATCTTAGAGGCGAAGATGGCAAAGAACTTTCCGACGCCGACAAAGCTAAGGTAAAAGACGAAGTCGAGAAGAAGAAAGAAGAAATTAAGGAAAAGAAGCTCGAGAAGCTCAACGAAGAGAAAGAGGCTCAGACTAAGAAGCAAGAAGAGCTCGAGAAGCAGCGCGACGAGACTATCGAAGAGCTGGAAAAAGCTCAAGCTGCTGGCGATCAAGCCAAAGTCAAGGAGCTTACTAGCAAACTCGATGGCATCAACGACGAGCTTTCCGAAGTAAATGAAAAACTCGACAAGATCAACAAAGAGATCGAAGAGTTAGAACCCACTCCTGAAGAGGAGATGGAAGACCTCCAGAAAGATATGGATGAGCTTACCAAGCAAGAAGAAGCTAAGCTCAAAGAAAAAGAAGAGCTGGAGAAGCAGCAAGAAGAGCTCGTAGAAGAGTTGGCTGCCGCTAAAGCTGCTGGTGATCAAGAAAAAATTGAAGAGATCACTAATAAGTTGCAAGGTGTCAACGAAGACTTGGAGCGCGTTAATGGTGAGCTCGAAGATATCCAGGCCCAGAAGCAGAACCTCCAGAAGGATATCGATAAAGTACAAGCTGAGATCGACGCTAAAAACGCTCCCGCAGAAGAAGCTGCTCAGGCTCAGAATGCTGAAGGTCAGCAACAGGCTGCTTCTAATGAAGCTGCTGGAGCCCAGGGTGCGGCCAATGGCTCTAATGGCAATAATGGTGCCAGCGGTTCCAATGGCGGTGGCAATAATGGCGGTACCGGAGCTGTCAATAACGGCGGTGGCGGTACCGGTGGCACCGGCGGCGTAGGCGGTACTGGTGGTACCGGCGGAACCCAGGGCACTGGCAGCACCGGATCTGCTACCAGAACCACTGCAGCCGGCGATATCGACCTTTCTAAGTGTTCCGACGCCGACATTGCTAAAGCTATCGACGGCTTCTTAGCTTCCAAAGGCTCTCCCGCTCCCGAAGGTACTGGCGCTAAGTTCGTTAAGGCCGGTAAAGAGAATAATGTCGATCCTTTGGTCTTGCTCTCCATTGCTGGTCAGGAAACTCGTTGGGGTACTGCTTCTGGTAGTGTAGGTATCAATGGTTGGATGGGTGTAGGCGCTTACGACTCCGATCCCAACAACTCTACGCGCAACTCTAAGTTCTCTGGTGTAGAAAACCAGATCAATGTTGGTGCCAGAACTTTCGCCAACTTACGCGCTAAGGGCGGTTCTTCTGCCGATGCTTCCATTGCTGAGCAAACTTCTGCCGTAAACAAAGCCGGTTGGGCTACCGATCAGAATTGGCATAAGGGCGTAACTAGCATTTACCATGATCAGGTTGGCGCTTACATGCTCGAGCACCTCAAAGGTGCCGAAACTAAAGGCGGCAAGGGCGTAGATGGAGCTCTCAGCGAAGCTGGCTCTATGGTAGGTATGACCGAGAGCGGCAACGCTTCTCAGATCAACGCTATCACTAAAGACTGGAACCAGAGCTGGGCTCTCGATTGTCAGCAGCAGCCTTGGTGCGCCGCTTTCGCTACCGGTATTTTGGCTAAGCATGGCGTTATGGACTTCAGCAAGTGCTCCAACGTCAACTACACTCCCACTTTGGTAGAGTGGTCTAAAGGTCAAAACACCTGGCAGCAAGGTGGCAACGGTTATGCTCCTAAAGCTGGCGATATGATTATGTTCGACTGGGACAACACTCGCAGCGGCGCCGACCACGTTGGTATCGTAGAAAGTTACGATGCTGCTAGTGGTACCGTTACTACTATTGAAGGTAACAGTAGCAACTCCGTACGCCGTAAGACTTACAACGTAAACGCTGCTTGCATTATGGGCTTCATTATGCCTAACAAATAGATATAAAGTGATGCTCCGCAAGTAGGAGCAAGAGAGGAGACGGCTTCTCTGGCTGTCTCCTCTTTTTTTGTGTTTTAAAGGGCACTAAAAAAAGCTTTACTAACTTTTAGTTTTGAGTTATTCTCTACGATAAGATGGGCTGTTTGCGTGCATTTTTGTCCATCGTATTCTTACTCCCAGGGGTTCAGGAGGAACTTAATAGATGTTAAATTCCCTTGCTCGCAACAAGGGGAGCAGACGTTGGCTGGGCCTATGCCTTTTCGCTATAGCCTTCCTGTTCGCTGCTCTTGTCTCTGGTTGCGGCGGTTCTGGTAGCTCTGGCAGCGGCGGTGGCGCTCCTGCCAAAGAGTTCTCCAATGTTATTTTCCATTTTAACGATTTAGTAGACGGCAAAACATTAGCTCGTGCTGTTCCCGACGGTACAACCCAAATCCGTTTTACCGGTTCTACGAGCTCCCGCGAGGTTCTCTACGGTCCCACGACCAAAGATTACGCTCCTACTGTCACTTTAGAGAAAGTTCCTGTCAAAGTTACTGGTTTCGTTCTCGAGTGCCTCAATAGCAATAATGGCCTTACTGCCGTTATTCCTGTCCAAGCTACATTGAACGCTTATGGTGATACCCATCTTACTATTTCCGAATCCCCTGCTTTAAGCAGCGTTGTCAAGAATGTAGTCGTAAAGCCTACTGAAATTAAGGATTTGTTAGTTGGATCTAGTGAGAGCTTCACTGCTGTAGCTACTTTAAGCGACGGACAAATTGTCGATCTCACTCCTTACTTAACTTTCACCAGCTCCAACCCCAGCGTAGCCACTGTGGAACAGAATGGCTACGACGGTGCCAAAGTTACCGCTAGTAAGGGTGGCGAAACTACCATTTCCGGTTCTGTTTTAGGTGTTTCCATGCCTGAAATTAAAGTTACCGTGAATGCTGGTGTTGTCGAGAAGTCTGTAGCTTTTTCGCCTGATAAAGTAACCGTACCTATGGGACGCTCTCGCGAAATTACTGCCCAAATAGTTCATAGCGACAACTCTACGAAGACAGTTCCCGCTGATCGTGTCACATACACCGTTGAGCCTACTGAAGGTGTTGTCACTATTGAGCCTACTTCCACTGGATGCAAGGTTATTGCTGCCGACGGCGTCAAATCTGGCGCTAAAGCTACTGTCACTATGACAGTTACCAATGAAGGTGAAGAGCCTTTCACTGCTAAAGCTGAAGTTGTTATTACTGATAAAGAAGTTGAATCTATTGCTATCACCAACGACACCGAAGGTGATATGTTGAATAAACTTTATCCTACTGGTAATAATAACGCTTGCCAGTTTACTGCTACTGCTACTTATAGTGACGGTAGTACTGATGATGTTACCGCTACAGCTACTTGGAATAGCAACACGGAAGCTGCTGCCAAATTTGGCGAAACTAAAGGTAAATTAGAAGCTATTGCTGTTGGTACTACTACTGTAACTGCCGAATTGGATGGAATAACTTCCGATGCTATTACTATTGAAGTTGTCAATCCTGGAGTTACTAAAATACAAACTGGTGTCGACGATCCAGAAAAAGGATTCGTTGCTTACATTAAAGATGGTGCTGGCCAGCCTTATGCCATCACCGTGAAGGCCATTTATGCTAATGGCGAAGAAAAAGTTGTTACTGTAGCCGACGAACTTACCACATGCGAGTTCTTTAGAACTAAAGATGGTGAAGTCAGCACAGAATATGTCGATTTCCAAGATGGTGAAAACGATGTAATTAACATTGTTCCTAAGAAAAAGACTGACGAAGCAACTGGTAGTTACATTAGATTTACCTATGATGGTATCAAGTCTGATGATATTAAAGTTACCGTTGTCGATGTAGTCCCTGAGGTCCTTGCTATAAACTTAGTTGATGAAGTTACCAATAAAGTTTATAACATTAACCCCACTGACGGAACTTATGAAGTCGGTATTCCTTATGGCCGCTCTTACAAGATTGTTATACGCGCCCAAGCTAACGATGGCTCCGATTTAGGCGACATCTCTGGTAACTATGAATTTAGTGACGGCGTTGCGAGAGCTGATGGCGATGGCGTTGAGCTTAGCTTAGCTCACCCGGTTCTTGTCCCTGGCGTTACTGAAGAAAATGCCTATTCTTCTACTGCTCAAATTCGAACCTATGGTGAGAGTTATGAGAAGATGAACTGGTCCGATGAGGAGCTCTACGGTAACCGTAGATATATCTCTTATATGGACACCACAACAGAAAAGCCAGAAGAAAAGCAAGTTGGCGACAATGATATAATAACTGTCACTGGTCGCAATAAGACTGATAAAAAAGAAGCTTTCAAAGTAAAAATTGCTTTGAAGGATGCTGCTGTAGACTCCTACCTTGCTGCTTACAAGAAGAGCAGTGGTACTACTTTCGACATTCCTCGTGGTGTTGATTTTAATATCAGTACTTCCGGCGAACATAAAGTTAAGGCTCAGATGTCTTACAAAGCTAGTGAGACTCAGACCAACTTAGTTGATGTAACTGAGTTAATGTCTATAGACGAAGAGTCTATTACACCGCTCTTAAGCACTTTCTTGGTTGAAAAGAAATCTGATGGCGTCTACTCTAGCGTAACTGCTGAAGATACATACAGTAGCCGTAACAAGACTGGACAAACTGGCGAAATTACCATGAATAATAAGCGTGATGCTGAATCTGAAAAGTTCGGCTGCGCTGCTTATTTGAATGGTCCTTTCCAGAGCTACAATGTGGAGCCCGCAAAGTTCACTTTGAAGCTTGAGCATCCTATGATTATTGGTTATTCTTATAATGTCTATGACGAAAATGGCCAATTACTTGAAGATAAGTCCAACCATACTTTCCATTTCTCCGCTGGCGACAAGTTCCAATTCTTATTGAAAGCTGTACAACTTAGCGACAAAGGTAAGAATCCTGATGGCGATTTCTTAGTTGGTACTAGCGATATTATCGGTATGTACTACAAGGACGCTTTCATTAAAGTTGTAGAGCTCTTGGATCCCAAGACTATCAATAGTTTCTATCAGATGAGTAAAGACGAGAAGCTGAGTAGTGGTAATATGAGTACTATTAAGATTACTCCTAGCTCCGATGCCTATTACAATTCTGAGGACTATGTTGGTCAAATAACTGTTGTTTTGGACAAGTAATCTTAACTAAATTTTCGTTTAGAGAGCTTGTCTCTCTAGGCGGAGCGAACTAGACAGAAATCCCCGCCCACTTCAGAGTGGACGGGGATTTTTTATATTATGCTATTACAATATAAATAAAAAGAACTTCGTTCAAACTACAAGTCTAAACGAAGTTCTTTTGTGTATAGGGCTATTTCGTAGCGCCTAAGTTAGCTTACTTTTTCAAAGCTTCGGCTACGGAAACGGCTACGGCTACGGTGGCGCCAACCATGGGGTTGTTGCCCATACCGAGGAAGCCCATCATTTCGACGTGGGCGGGCACGGAGCTGGAACCGGCGAACTGAGCATCGGAGTGCATACGGCCCATAGTGTCGGTCATACCGTAAGAGGCAGGGCCGGCAGCCATGTTGTCGGGGTGTAAAGTACGACCAGTACCACCACCGGAAGCTACGGAGAAGTATTTCTTACCTTGCTCAATGCACTCTTTTTTGTAAGTGCCGGCTACGGGGTGCTGGAAGCGGGTGGGGTTGGTGGAGTTTCCGGTAATGGAAACGTCTACGCCCTCTAAGTGCATGATAGCTACGCCTTCGCGAACGTCGTCAGCGCCGAAGCAGCGGACTTTGGAGCGCTCGCCCTTGGAGTAGGCGATCTCTTTAACTACTTCGATCTTGCCGGTGAAGTAGTCAAATTTGGTTTGCACATAGGTGAAGCCGTTGATACGGGAGATAATCTGAGCGGCGTCTTTGCCTAAGCCATTCAAGATAACGCGCAAAGGAGTTTTGCGGGCCTTGTTGGCGTTGTTGACGATACCGATGGCGCCTTCGGCGGCAGCGAAGGATTCGTGGCCGGCCAAGAAAGCGAAGCATTTAGTGTCGTCGCTCAAAAGCATGGCACCTAAGTTGCCGTGACCGAGACCGACTTTGCGATCGTCAGCTACGGAACCGGGAATGCAGAAAGCTTGTAAGCCTACGCCAATTAAGCGAGCGGCTTCAGCGGCGTCTTTGGCACCTTTTTTGAGGGCAATGGCGGCGCCTACAGTGTAGGCCCAGCAAGCATTGTCAAAAGCGATAGGCTGAACTTTGCGGACGACATCGTAAGGGGCGATGCCATGCTCATCGCAAATAGCCTTGGCTTCTTCAATGCTGGAAATACCGTACTCGGCGAGCACAGCGTTGATTTTATCAATACGGCGTTCGTAACTTTCAAATAATGACATTGCGCTATCTCCCTATTCCTGACGAGGATCGACGAATTTGACACCGTCGGCGAAGCGGCCGTAAGTGCCGGTGGCATCCTTCATGGCCTGGGCGGGCTCTACACCCTTCTTGATAGCGGCCATCATCTTGCCGATGTTGACGAACTCATAACCAATAATGAGATTGTCAGCGTCGAGAGCAATACGAGTGACATAGCCTTCAGCCATCTCTAAGTAGCGAGCGCCCTTAGCTTTGGTGCCATACATGGTACCGAGCTGGCTGCGCAAAGCTTTGCCCAAGTCTTCGAGACCGGCGCCGATAGGAAGACCATCTTCGGAGAAAGCGGTCTGGCTGCGGCCGTAAACGATCTGGAGGAAGAGTTCGCGCATAGCTACGTTAATAGCGTCGCATACTAAGTCGGTGTTGAGAGCTTCTAAAATAGTTTTGCCGGGTAAAATTTCGGCAGCCATAGCGGCAGAGTGGGTCATACCACTGCAACCGACAGTTTCAATTAAAGCTTCTTCGATAATGCCATTTTTGACATTAAGAGTGAGTTTGCAAGCACCCTGTTGGGGAGCGCAGCGGCCTACACCATGAGTTAAACCGCTAATTTCGCTTATCTCTTTGACCTGTACCCATTTGCCCTCTTCGGGGATAGGGGCCGGACCATGATATGCGCCCTTAGCGATAGGACACATGTGAGACACTTCTGCTGAGTAAATCATAGAATTACTCCTTAACTGAAAGAATAGCAAATTACAGCTTCGTCTGCTTCTGCGGAAAAGCGCCTAAGCCCTTCTCCCAATATTTCTGCCTTTCACGAACGTTTATCTATATATATAGTGGGCAGATGTCCGCTAAAAGTATATTTTTTTTACGTTATTTTAAAATAATGGTTAACTTATAACCGTTGACTGACTATTTAATTACCGCTATATTTAACCCTGTATCTTTGTAATATTGACTGATTGTTCAATTGATATAATCAGCAGTGCGGATTGTAAACCGTATTTTATAGATCAATTTTATATCTTCAGCTAGGAGAGATATTTTCTGTTCCTTACAAGAACGGAAATAATGGGACTGATGAATAACAAATACTCAAATTTGCGTGTTCCTGTCGGCATGGTTTTGGTGGCAGCTACTCTACTTGGCGGAGCCGTAGGCTGCACTCAAGGCAATTCCGGCGAAGAAAAAAAAGATGTAGCCGTTACTGAAGTTAAAGCCAGCAATGTGGAATTGGCTACTTCCCAAATGGGCAGCATTATGGAAGAAACCACTATTACCGGTCACTTAAATGCTATCAGCAAGGCTGATATAGTTAGCCGTGTAGCTGGCAGAGTAGTGGGAATTTATGCTCGCGAAGGTGATTCTGTCCGCAAGGGGCAGCTTTTAGTTCAGTTAGACGATACCGTACAGAAAAACACGGTCAACTCTGCTAAAGCTAGCCTGGCTCAGGCGCAAGCTGGACTCAATCAAGCTTTAGCCAATTACAATTCCGCTCAGACCAGAGTAGGCCAGGCCCAAGAAAGTATGGGCATGACCGATGTTTCTTCTGCTTTGGAAGTTCAAAAGGCGCATCAGGGAGTTATTCAGGCTCAATCCGCTTTAGCCAGTGCTCAAGCTAACTACGACGATGCTTTATTAAATATGCACCGTCAGCAGGATCTTTACGCTAAAGATGCCGTTTCCAGCTACGCTCGCGAGCAAGCTGAATTGCGTGAGCGCACTTCTTTCCAACAGCTTAATACTGCTAAGAGCGCTCTCAAAGCTGCCAAAGAAAGTTTGCATATTGCTAAAACTGCTCAGCGCCAAGTCAATATTTTGAATGCTGACGTTAAAAATAGTAAAGATGCTGTGGCTCAAGCTAAAGCTGCCGTAGAGCAAGCTAGAGCTACCGTGCAAGCGGCTCAAGCTGCTTACAATTCTGCCGTTACCAACTTGGAAGATATGGCCATTAAATCTCCTATCGATGGTGTTGTCACTAAACGCGATGTTGAAATTGGCTCCTTTGCCAAAGATGGCGGCAGTGCTGTATTTAGCGTAGTTGACAATAAAGATTTAGAAATGATCAGCTCTTTAGATGAAAAGTTCGCTCCTGCCGTTAAAGCTGGTAGCCATCTAACTCTGAAGACTTCCATTGTTGATAATGTTCCCGCTACTGTAGTCGACGTTATTCCTTCTTCCGATCCTACCAGCCACACTATTAAGGTTCGTCTCAACATTAAAAATGAAAGCGGAGCCCTTTTGGATGGAACTTATGCTGAAGCCAACATGCCAGTTCAGGAACTTAAGGGCGTGATTGTTCCCCGTACGGCTGTTAATATTGCCGTAGGTTCTGTCTTTGTGATGGCTTTTGAAGGTAGTGGTGATGAAGGTACGGCTAAAAAATACCCGGTCAAGATGGTTTATAGCAACGGTAAAGAGGCTTTAATAACCGGTATCAATGCTGGTGTGAGAGTGGTTACTTCCGGCGCTTTGGATATTCTTGACGGACAGTCACTCAAAATCGCTGCTTCTGATAAAGCAGAGGGGAATGAGTAACCTTGAGTATTTGGGATTTTTGTATTAAGAGGCCTGTCTTTACGACAGTGCTGGTTATATCGCTAATTATGGTCGGCCTTATGGGCTACAGCCGCATGGGCGTAGACTTGATGCCAGACTTTGATATTCCTGTGGTCAGTGTTACTACTACTTACGTAGGTGCTGACCCTGAAGTTATCGACCAAGACGTCACCAATATTATTGAAGAACAAGTCGGTACTATCGAAGGTATCAAGAGCATTAAAAGTAGCTCCTACGAAGGCTATTCCGCTGTCGTTATTGAGTTCGAATTGGATCGCGATATCGATGTAGCTACTCAGGAAGTGCGCGATAAGGTATCCAAAGCCGAACAAGACTTGCCTACCTCTATCGATAAGCCTTTGGTACAGAAGATCGACCCCGACTCTTCGCCTATTATTTACCTCACTTTGGCTGGCGATATTCCCTACCAGCGCCTTTCCCAGTTGGCTGACGATGTATTACAAGATCAAATTCAAAATATCAGCGGCGTGGGTAGTGTAGAACTTTACGGTTTCCGCGAGCGCAATATCCGTATTTGGCTTGAAGCTGGCAAAATGGAAAAATATAGCATTTCTCCTGCAGAAGTGCTCGGTGCTTTAGGTTCATGGCACGTAGAATTGCCCGGTGGCCGTTTGGAAACCGATAAGCGCGAATCTACTATCAAAATGGAAGGTGAGTACACTAGCGTTGAAGAGCTGGAGACGATGACTCTGGCTTGGCGCAACGGTGCTCCTGTGCGTTTAAAAGATGTGGCTCGCGTTGAAGATGGTGAAGACGATATTCGCAGCTATTCCCGCGAAAATGGTCAAGCTTGTGTAACTTTAGCCGTTGTAAAACAAACTGGTTCCAATACTGTAGGTATTGCTCAAGCTGTGCGCGACAAGTTGCCTGAATTGCGCGAGCTTTTGCCTAGCAGTGTCAGACTGGATGTTTCTTACGATACTTCAACCTTTATTAAAGACTCCGTACAAGGTGTAGGTGACGACTTACTTTTGGGTGGTATCTTTACCGCTATCGTAATTTACCTCTTCCTGCGCCACATTAAGATGACGCTCATTAGTTTGATCTCCATCCCGACTTCACTTCTGGGCGCTTTTGGGTTCATGTACTTCATGAACTTTACCATTAACCAGATTACTATGTTGGCTATGTCACTAGCTGTAGGTCTGGTAATTGATGACACCATTGTAGTTTTAGAGAACATCTTCCGTATGATGGAGGAGGGCTCTGCCGATGGTAAAGAAGCTGCTAGTAAGGGTACTGGTGAAGTAGCTTTTGCTGTATTAGCTGCTACTATGACTATTGCCGCTATCTTCTTGCCTGTAGCTTTTATGGGTGGTATTATCGGCCGAGTTTTCTATCAATTCGGTATCAGTGTAGGTATCGCTATTACCCTTTCTTACTGCGTATCTGTAACACTAACGCCAATGCTTTGCGGTCGTTGGTTAAAGCCAGAAAAACACGACAACTTCTTTACTAATGCTGTGGGCTCTTTCCTGAGCTGGATGGACCACACTTACAGATCTTGGCTTACCGTAGTTTTGCGTAACCGCTTTACTCGCGTTATGACCATTGTTATCGCTTTCGCTTGTTTCGGCTTCGGTCTTTTCTTAGCCAGTTTCGTTGGTGAAGAATTCTCTCCCAATGCCGACCGCAGCGCTTTTATTGTTAGTGTAAAGACCCCTATTGGTACTTCCCTAACTTTAACTGACGAACGTTGTAAAGCTATTACCGCTATTGCCAATACCCATCCTGAAGTTATTAAAACTATGGAAACTATTGGTGATACCCAAACTAGTCAGGTCAATAAAGCTACTATTATTGTAGAGCTTAAGCCTCGCAAAGAACGTGAAAAATCTCAGCAACAAATTATGGACGAAATGCGTGCTGAGTTTGAAAAGCTCGCTGGCGTAACGGCCATCCCTGCTCACATTCCTACTATGGGCGGTGGTTCTACACAGTACGACTTGCAATATGCTTTACAAGGCGCCGATCTTGACACCTTGGAAGAAATTACTGGTAAAATTACCCGTCTAATGCAGACCAATAAAAACCTCTGCGACATTGACGACGACTTAGAACTTATTCAGCCTCAGGTTTCCGTCTTCCCTAAACGTAATAGTGCTGCTGACGTAGGCTTAACTACTAGCGATATTACCACCGCTTTGCAAACTATGATGAGCGGTGTCGATGCAGCCAAATTTAAGATTGGTAGTAAACGTTACGATGTGCGTGTCAAGGCTGAAGATAGTTTCCGCGAAGATGCTGAGTCTATCCGCAATATCCTTTTGCGCACTCCTTCGGGCAAGAATGTTTATATGCGCAGTGTGGCTGATGTAGTTGAAGGCTTGGGCCCCAATTGTATTAGTCGTTACGACCGTATGCGTTCTGTAACCATTACTTGTAACGTAGTAGCCAACTCTATTACTACTGGTCAAGCTTCCGAATGGTTTGAAAAAGAAGTTGGCCAGATCTTACAAAACTATCCTGGCTATAAGATTACCGCTACCGGTATGACTCAAAACCAAAAAGAGTCTATGCAATACATGATGTTTGCTCTTATGAGCTCTATTGTAATTGTATACTTGGTATTGGCTGCTCAGTTTGAATCATTTATCCACCCCTTCACTATCATGATGACCTTGCCTCTGGCTTTGGTCGGCGTATTCTTAGCTCTCTTCCTCTGCCATGAGAACTTAAGTATCTTCGCTTTGATTGGTATCATCATGTTGGTAGGTATCGTAACCCGTAACGGTATCTTGTTGGTAGAATTTGCCAACCAATTGCGTGAAGAAGAAGGACTCGATCCGCACTACGCTATGCTTAAGGCCGGCCCTCTGCGCTTACGTCCTATTCTCATGACCGCCGCTTCCTCTATTATCGGTGTATTGCCCGTCGCCTTAGGTATGTCCGAAGGTGGCGAAGTACGTTCCGCTATGGGTGTAGCCGTTATCGGTGGTTTGCTCACTTCTACTTTCTTGACGCTCTTCGTAGTACCGACCGCTTATATTACCTTCGATGGTACTATGGCCAGAATTATCGGTATTTTGCGTAAGATGGGCTTCAAATTCGAAGATGACAACACCCCCAATGGCACTTCTGGCAAGGCGTCCTCGTCTAACCAAAAGTCTGGTGTGGATTTAAGTAAGCCTGGTATGCCTAGCAAAGGTGTTGAAGATATTCGACATGGCAAAGTGATCGCCGATTCTAATGACAAGGAGGCTCGCTAATCATGAATTGCAATAGATTCACAGGCTGGTCTGGCCGCTGGTGTATGTCGGCTATAGTCTTGTCTTTAGGCTTGGCTTTAGCCGGAGCTAGCCAAAGTGCTTGGGCTAACCCCGCCGGGGAGGGGGGGGCGGTCGCCGGTTCTTCGATCGCTTCAACAGTAAGCGCCAAGGCTAAGGCCGTACCTGCGGCCAAAGCTTCTGCCGAAACCAAAAAAGCAAAGGCTGTCCATAAAGAAGCGGCTCCCGCTGCAGCGCCCACTTCTGCTGCGCCGAAAGCCCAATCTTATCAGCCTCAAGCCGCTCCTCAGCCTTCTCAGGCGGCCGCCGCTTCTGTCAATGCTTCTGCTGGCACTATACTTCCCAAGGAAGTAGCCGACATTGAAGGCGCTCCCAAATATACTTTGCGTGACGCTATGCGCATGGCTATGAAAAATTCGCCTACGCTTGATGCAGCCAGAGCTGCTTACAGTCAAGCTAAGGGAGCCACTCAAGAAGCTTATACCGCTGGCAATCCTACTGTAGACTTGAATGCAAGTTACACTTTTACAGTGCCCGATATGTCGGTTGACATGGGTGGTCAAACAATTTCTGTTGGCTTCCAACACAACTACAACGCCAGTTTGGCCATCAATCAAGTAATTTCTACTTTTGGCCGCTTGCACTATTCTGTGTTGGCTTCCCAAATGGCCGAATATAGTGCTCTGGAGCAATATCGTCAGGCTTTAGAATCACAGTTAGCCACTACTGCCAACAAATACTTAAATGTACTTTTGGCTCAAGAGAGCGTAGTTATCGCCGCTCAGCAATTGGATGCTCAAAAGTCTTCCTTGCGCCAGGCTGAAGATTTGTATAAAGGCGGAACGGCAGCTAAGTTTGATGTTTTGAGCGTACGCTCGGCTGCTACCTCTGCCGAACTTGCTTTAATTGAAGCGAAAAATGCTTTGCGCTTGGCTAAAGCGGCTCTGTGCAGTGATATGGGACTCCCTATCGGCACCGAGTTTAATGTGGCTCCTTTTAGTTGGGAAAAAATTCCCGACAACGTAGTCTCTACTTACGATTTAGAAGAGTCCGTTTTGGGAGCTTTAGAGCGCCGTCCTGAAGTAAAAGCTACTCAATGGGCCAAAGAAGCTGCCGAAGCTCGCTTAGAACTTTCTCGCAACAATAGAAACCCGTCTTTAGCTTTACAAAGTACCGTTTCCAATACTCGTGCTACGGCTATGTCGCATAGCACTATGTGGGTGACTAGTTTAGTTCTCTCCGTACCTATTTACGATGGTGGAGTAGAACACGCTCAAACCAAACAGTTAGAAGCTGCTGTTCAGCAATTAGATGCCAATTTGGAAAATGTACGTCGCGGCGTCCGTTTAGATGTAGAGCAATGCTACTACAACTTAAATAGTCGCTGGGAGCGCATTGTGCAAGCTCGCGTTGGTTTGGAGCAAGCTGAAGAAGCCTATCGTGTAGCCGAAGTTCGCTATGGCGCCGGTCTTTCTACGCCTACCGAACTTTTGGAGAGTCAGTCCTCTTTGGTAGCTGCCAAGCGCAGTTTAGCTACGGCCAAGTATAGCTACTTGGGAGCCAATGTCGATTGGATGCTGGCTACTTCCGGGGCCTATCCTTTTGAAGTGGTTGGGCCTTTAGATGAATCCGACCTTAAAGCCGATTTAGATGCCTGGTATGTTTCGGCTGAAGAATTGCGCAACGAAGCTGTAAAGCTTATCGATCCCGTCAAAGATGATAAGATCCCTGGCACTTACCAAGAACCTGCTGCTTCCGAGCCTTCCTTAAAGAAACTCAGTGAGCAAATAAAATCACAAACTATTGTAGATCGTTTGCCTGAATCGAAGGAGCCAGCCAAGGAGCAATCTTCTGCAAAGGAGGTCTCCAAATGAGTTTGGTATCGGAACAAGAAGTTGGTAGCGATCGATACAATCGCCGCCGCGAGCAGCTTTTAGATATCGCCACTCACCTTTTTGCTAAATATGGCTTGGAAGGTACCACCACTAAAGATATAGCCGAAGCTGCAGGCGTCTCTCCCGGTTTGTTATACCATTACTACAGCTCTAAAGAGGATCTACTCATTAGCGTAATTCGTCGTTTTCGCGATCAGAAATGTGGCTGCGAAAATGATACAGAGTACTGTGAGCTTTCTTTGGGTGAGGGTCTGAGATATATCCTGTCCAATTTCAAAGAGTTTGTCAGTAAAAATCGCGATTTGCTTTGGATCGTCTTTAGAGCGGCAGCTATTTTCCCTTCGGTAAATGATGTGCTCAAAGAGTTTGAAAAATCAGATCGAGGCGGCATGGTAGCTTTCTTCGAAAAAAAGATTCAGTCTGGTGAGATGAAAGCTATCGATCCCGGTTTAGTAGCCAAATCTTTGCGTCATATTATTGTTATGGCCAACTTGGGTGGGCAAAGCTACGATTTAGATATAGATAAGCTGGTTGACGTTTTCTTAACCGGTATCCAAGCTTAGCTTTATTACTAAATCTATATATAAAAACCGAGCCTTCCGGATGTTAATATCCGGAAGGCTCGATTTTTTTTGTATGACTATTTAGAGCAATTTAGCGAGCGAACTCTTGGCAAAGCTTATCCCAAGCGGCAAAAGAGCGCAAATTAGCTACGATACCTTCATAATCGTCTTGGGGATTGATTAAAGTATCGTCGCTAGCTAAATCATCAAGGATTTTTTCAATATCTTCGCCATCTAAATTCATAAACATTACCGTCAAAGAGGCCAAATAAGCATTGTAAGCTCTCTTTAAGTCGTAAGTATGTTGGTTGGAAACAAACTGGGAAAAAGATTCTTCATTATTAACCAACTCGTCTAAAGTTCCCATATCTCCCTGTTCTACTACTGCTGAAGCTAAGAAAATTTCGAACCAAGAACGCAACAAATCGGCACAGTATTCGTTAGTGCCTCCGTCATCTAGGCAATAAGCTAAAAGATAAGCGGCCATATTATCGCAAGCGTCTTCTTCGTTGCCAGGCACTGCCAAATCATAATCATTTATAAGTAAGTGGGCTACTTCATGCATCATAGATACGTTAGCCGATTGGCCTACAGTTTTGGCAATTTCCTTTTTGGTTGATTTGCTGAGCTTATCTTCCATAGTACAAAGATTGTTGTAGCTTATTAGTAAATCGTCGTAAGGAATATAAATTTTGGCTGTTTCCAAATCGCAATGGATACCGTATTGGCTATTCATGCTTAAAAAAATAACTTTGGCGGGTCTTTTTAACTTAAAAATTTTGTTGAAGCCGTCGACTGTTTTTACGGTATCTTTTAATTTATCCATTAAGCCCGAAGGCAATTTTTGCTCAGGCTCTTTAAATACGACAGAAAGTTGGCAATCGTCGTCGGTTTCGGCTATAGATTGGCAAGGGGCCATGCTTAAGAGAACTGTGAGATTTAAAGCCAGCATTAAGGCTATCAGCTGGAGTTTGCCTAGTTTTATTTTCACACTTAGCTCCTACTTTTTAATTATGTAAATAGGGAAATTCGCTACTGATATTTCCGGCTTGATGGCCTTTTGGCCTTTTCTCCAATTTCCTTATTCGTCTGAAAGTAAAAAAACAGACTGCAATGCAGCAAATAGGGCAGAGGAAGAGCGCTAGTATCGCTGAATTTTTTTCAGTAAAGAACACCAGAATTTTCAGGCGGAGCTACTACTTCCTTGACTGTAGAACCCGGTAAGCAAATCCATTCGGTCGACAATAGCTCTTCAGGAGTGGCTGAAGAAAAGCCCAGAGCTGATATTACCAGTTTTTTGACTAAAACCGATAAAAATGTTTCTCCCTGGCTGGCTGTCAGCTTTTCTTTATTTATCTATCCCGGTGCCGGTCAAATTATGAATCGTCGTCCCGGTAAAGGTGTTATTTTTGGCTTAACTTTTACTATTCTTATGGGATTAGCTTTATACTATTTAGTAAATGGCGCTCTGGATTTTCTTGTCCCTGAGTTGCGCGAGGGAGCCAAAGTACGCAACTGTGCCTTGGGATTGTGGGGATTTAATGCCAATTTCAGCGCGGCTATATCTTGGAGCGCTTTATCATTTGTTTGCTATTTATGGTCGGCTTTAGATGCTATGCTTGATAGTAGACGACTTAGAGAAGAAAAAACTGATGCGTAGCCATACGAAAGGAAGTGCATATTGAAAAGCTCTGAAGCCAAGATCAGTAATGCTGTCGATTTTAAGCAAGCTTTGGAAAATATTAAAGATGAAAAACTGGCTGCACATTTACAGCGCTTTTTCAAAACTAACCCAGGACAATACGGCTACGGAGATATTTTCTGGGGCATTCGAGTTCCCCAAATACGCGCTTGCGTCAAAAAATCAGTGCTGGCGCCTGCTGAAGCTGTTAAGTTGGTGCAAGATGAAATACATGAAGTGCGTTTAGCTGGCTTACTTATTTGGAAACAACTTTTTACCAAAGCTAGTCGTCGCTCTTCGCTTAATATTGAGCTACAAAAAGAAATTATCGATTTGTATCTAGCTAATACTAAATATATAAACAATTGGGATTTAGTCGATATTTCAGCTTCTATGTTGGGAATGTGGCTTTTAGATAAAGATAGAGGCTTGTTGGACAAGCTTAGCGCTTCTCCGCTGATGTGGGAACAGCGTATAGCTATTGTCTCTACGCATGTTTTTATTAAACAAGGTCAGTACGAAGATACTTTGCGTTTGTGTGGCCAGCATTTTAATAATAAAGAAGATTTAATGCATAAGGCTTGCGGCTGGATGTTACGCGAAGTAGGCAA
>ERZ808242.130-NODE-130-length-59055-cov-4.831932_pt1 | contig 59055 bp, 48 predicted proteins | sample MGYA00521244_ERZ808242 | MGnify/ENA primary metagenome ERZ808242 (study PRJEB31516, sample SAMN03275573) | gut metagenome | biome: mammalia-associated habitat; material: feces | host: Papio cynocephalus | place: Kenya | collected 2012-07-27 ... | reverse complement strand
ATTGCCCCTCAAATTGAAAACCTTAAGGATCTTTTAGTGCCACAAATTATAGTAAATGCGGCCTTTTTGTAGGGCCACATTTTCTTTCTGTGAGGTGCTAAAAATGAGCGCTTATAAAAATTATGCCCAATGGGTAAGGCATTGGCTCGAACGCAAAGAGCAATTGGTTAAAAAGTCCACTTACTCAGCTTACGTTAATATTACTGTCAACCACTTAATTCCCCAATTTGGCCATTGGCCGCTAAGGCGTTTTAATGAAGAGCGCATTCAAGAATATGCCCTGCTCTTGTTGCGCCATGGCCGACTCGATGGCAATGGCGGCTTAAGTGAGCGCAGTGCCAGAGATATTATCGTGGTACTGAAAAACTCATTGCGCGAAGCTATGAAACTTAAGTTGCTGCCTACTACGGAAATAAGTATTCGTTTTCCCAATCGTCAAGAGCGTTACAAAATACACGTACTCTCTAAAATTGTCCAGCAACGCTTAATTCAAGCCATCTACCTCAACCTAAGTAATAAAAGCGCCGGCATTTTGTTGGCTTTGTATACTGGATTGCGCATTGGTGAAATTTGTGGCCTCAAATGGGGCGATATTGATTTTGACAATAAATTGGTGCACGTGCGCCGCACTTTACAACGTGTTTATCGCAAAAATCTAGATGGCAGCGGCCAATCACAAATAATTATTTCTGCACCTAAAACTCATAGCTCCCTAAGATCGGTGCCGCTCTCTTCCTTGCTCATTCCTGTTTTACGCAAACTAAGCAGCGACAATGTCGACAATTTTTTTCTCAGCGGCACAATAAAAAGCGTGGAAGTACGTACTTTTCGCACTTTTTTCGAAAATTTTCTGCGCAAAAACAATATCGACAAAGTAAACTTTCACGCTTTGCGCCATACTTTTGCTACTCGCTGTATAGAAGCTGGCGGCGATTGTAAAACGGTCAGCGAACTTTTAGGCCACGCTACAGTAAATATGACCTTAAATTTATACGTCCATCCCCAAATTGAGCAAAAGCGCAAGTGCGTCGAATTGCTTAACGACTTCTTCTAAAACAAAAAGCTCTTCCATCTTTTCTAAGAATAAAAGCGGAAGAGCCCCTGAAAGTCCCCCCACTATAAAATTTGCAACTTAGGCAAAAGCTTTTATACAATTAGCTAAAGCTTTAGCGATTTTCTTAATGTCGCGATTACTCGTATTGATCATTAAATCGTAATTTTCACGCACTCCCCATTTGTTGCCGCTAATAAACTCATAATATTTGGCACGGTGAGCGTCGATCGATTCAATCTTGCTTTTAATTTCTTTTTCCGTCAATTTCTCGTCAGGACTTTTGCGCATTAGACAACGCATGATTTTACTGTCAGAATCGGCATAAACAAAAATTCGGAAAGGCTTTTTCTCGCGCAGAATATAGTCGGCACCGCGACCGACAATTACGCAATCAGACTTTTCAGCCAATTCGGCCAACAATTTGTGTTGTTCGGCATAGACGGAAAGATTTTGCTGCATTACAGGATCGACTACAGGATAGAAGCTACGTCCAATACTAATAGGCAAAAGAGCAGCCGGAGAAGACTCAGTAAGATGTTGTACATAATCTTCAGTTAAAGAGGTTCTTTTAGCTATCTCTGAGACAATTTGGCGATCGTAATAAGCTATGCCTAAATTCTGAGCCAAGCGGCGTCCCAATTCACGACCTCCGCTACCAAATTCACGTCCAATAGTAATAATTCTGCCCATACAGTGCTCCTTCCCAGTCTGCTCTCTGACGCTGCCAGTGCGATAAATGCAAACCACAAAACACAGCCATAAAAAAGAGACTCTAAGAGTATACTACTCTACGAGTCTCTTTTCTTCAAAGTCTACAGAAGTACTGCTGACAACTTAGTGAGTCAGAGGCACACCGGCCCACAGACGCATAATGTCAACATAAGTGACCAAAATAACTAAGCCCAACAATAAGTAGAGGCCGATTTGGTGCACCCAAGCTTCTTTGGCTGGATCGATCTCTTTACCGCGAATACCACCAATAAGCAATACTAAGCAACGAGCACCATCTAAGGCCGGGAAGGGAATTACATTAAAAGCACCTACCGCCGCATTGATTAAAGCGACAATGTAGAGGAACTTGCCTAAACCATCGTTAGAAAGCTCGAAAATCATTTGCATAATACCCAGAGGGCCAGACATAGAAGACTTGACCAATTCGGGACTGAGCACTTTATCAACCATTTGCTTAACGATAATTACCGGAGCAATAATCAAACGGCCAATAAGGACAAACGATTGCTTAAAGGTAGTGCCAAAAGTAATAGGTTGGAAAGCTAAACCGAATTGAGAAGCGTCGCTCAACTTGTCGTTGACTTGTAAGCGCACATGTTCGCTGCCACGCAAAATATCGAAAACTAAAGGCTCGGTACCTTGAGAGAGCTTACCAATTAATTCGTAAAAAGTCTCTTGATTGTCAACTCTGGCCCCATTTACCAAGAAGATATAGTCGCCAGCTAAGAAACCTTCTTTAGCAGCTATGCTACCTTCAGTTACGCTCTGCACTTCGTTGGTCGTAGTGTTATTAAACTTAAACTCGGTAACTTGGGCAGGCATAATGCCAATTTTACCCACAGGGGCAAATTCTGGAGCGAACATCTCCATATAGAGCTTGCGCTTATCCTTAAGAGTAAATTCAACTTTAATTTTATCTAAGTTGCCAGCTTTGGCAGGATCTACTTTGCTTACTTTAGCTAAAGCACTTTCCATAGCCGCTAAATTGGCTACAGGGCTGCCATTTACAGCCGTAATAACATCGCCTTCTTTGAGCTGAGTAGTAGGATCATCAGTACCGAAAGGAGTTAAAGAAACAACTTCTACGCCACCATCTTTAGCAGCTTTAAAGTTGACACCAGCCATAGTGAGGTTAGGCACAATATTGAGAGTGACTTTTTCTTGGCCTCTGGTAATTTCCATAGGTACAGATTTAGCTGGATACATACCGATTAAACGCACCATATCGACGCCAGAAACTACCGGGTGATTGTCGATACTGTCAATCTTATCGCCATACTTTAAACCAGCTGTGGCTGCGGGAGAATTGTCGAATACTTTCATGACGATAGGCAAACTGCTGGGACTAAGCTCGGCCATACCGTAGCAAGCGCCAATAATCCAGAACATAATCAAAGCGGAGACAAAGTTCATGGTGACGCCGCCTAAAACTACCGCTATGCGAGCCCACACACTCTTATCGTTGAAGTTGCCTTCCAATTCACGCATGGTAATATAGACGCGCTTAGGCAAATAACGCACATGTTCGAGCACAGATTTAAAAGCGGCCTTTTCCCCTTCGGGAACTTTTTCCGGCTCGTCTTGGGCCACTTTTTCCAAAGCGGAAGCCAACTCTTCAGGAGTACCGGGTAAAGCGCTCTCCGGAAGATACTTAGAGACCATTTTAAATTCGGTCTGCTCCTCATCATTTTCGGGATCTTCACCCAACATCATAACGTAGCCGCCCAAAGGCAACAGACAAATGCTGAACTCGGTACCATGGTAGTCAAAGGAAAATAGGCGGGGCCCAAAGCCTAAGCAAAAACGCGGACAGCGTATGCCAACGCGACGCGCCATGATAAAGTGTCCCAGTTCGTGAATAGTGATAATGAAGCCAAAAGCTACACATACAGCTATCAAGCTGGGTAAATTATGTATTATCCACTGGATAACAGCCATTTATAACCTCCGCAAAATTTTTTGCCACTTAATTAAGCAACCGCCTATTTCTGTAAAATAAATACTAATTTTTACCGTATTTTTCGGCGATAAAGTTTTGAGCATAAAGACGAGTTTCTTTGTCGACGCGATCCAAAATATCCAAAGTAGGCTCGGCAATAAGCTTATGAGCATCCATGCAAGCTCGGATAGTTTCGGCTATAGCAGTAAAGAAGATCTTGCCTTTTAAGAAAGCAGCCACCGCTACTTCGTTAGCCGCATTAACTACACAAGGCAAAGTGCCACCAACTTTACCAGCTTCAAAAGCATATTTCAAACAAGGGAAATCGTCTAAGCGCGGCTCTTCAAAAGTTAAGTTGCGGCACTGGCTAATTTGCAAACTTTCCCAAGCATGGGGCAAACGCTCGGGCCAGCCTAAAGCATACTGAATAGGCGTACGCATATCGGGCAAACCAACTTGAGCCAAAATAGAGCCATCAATAAATTCAACCATAGAATGGACTATGCTTTGAGGATGTACCCAAACTTCGATTTGCTCCATCTCGCACTGGAAAAGGTGCATAGCTTCCAAAACTTCAAAGCCTTTATTCATCAAACTGGCTGAATCGATAGTAATTTTGGCGCCCATACTCCAAGTAGGATGCTTCAAAGCTTCGGCTGCCGTCATAGAAGACAACTCTTCTTTAGGCTTGGTACGGAAAGGGCCACCAGAAGCGGTCAGTAAAATACGCTTTAACGATCTTTCTGGCTGGCCGTGCAAGCACTGGAATATGGCCGAATGCTCAGAATCGACAGGCAAAAGGGGCAAGCCTTTCGATTTAGCTAACTTAGTAACAATACTGCCACCTACTACCAATGTTTCCTTATTGGCTAAAGCTATTGGCTTGCCAGCTTCTAAGGCAGCCACGGTAGGTTTCAAACCGGCTACACCTACCAAAGCGGACAGCACGATATCTTGATCAGCTAAAGAAGCTGCTTCAATAACGCCTTCAGCGCCAGATAAAATTTTGACATCTACGCCGTTGAGGGCATCTTTTAATTGAGGTAAAAAGCTCTTGTCACCTAAAGCGATAACTTTAGGACGGAATTTTATAGTCTGTTCGGCCAGCAACTTCCAAGAGCGGTTGGCTACTAAGGCACCAGCTTTAAAACGATCGGGAAAAGCCTCAATAACATCTAGCGTTTGGGTTCCGATTGAACCAGTTGAGCCCAACACAGATACACTTTTAACCATAAGGTAACTCCTATTGTAAAAACAATCTTATTTATTTTGAAAATTTAGAAGCTGAACAAAGAGTCTAAAGCAGGGAAAGAAAGGCAGAAAGTCAGCCACATGTAAGCGAACAGAGAGGCGAATAAATAAGAATCGAAACGATCCAGCACTCCCCCGTGGCCAGGAATAATTGTGCCAGAATCTTTGCAACCAGCATCGCGTTTAAGAGAAGATTCAAAAAGATCGCCAATTTGACCAACTAAGCAACAACCTACTCCCATAATAAGCCAAAAATACACATTGTATTTCATGAAAATGCCAGCGCTGACATTCCAATAAAGCAAGCCGTAAAGACAAGCTATCGAGCAAAGCAAGCCCCCCCAGAAACCGGCCCAAGTCTTGCCAGGACTCAAAGGTGAGAGCTTAGGGCCACCTATAGCCTTGCCAAAGAAGTAGCCTCCCATATCGGTAGCTATGCATATAACTACCAAGAAGACGACTAAAAACATATTTACATTGCGCAAGTAGCAAAGCAATGAAGGCAAGAAGCCGCAATAGAGCACAGCAAAGCAATTGATGGCACTATCCAAAATGTAAGATTTGCGCTCTTGGTGGTTAAAGACGTTGTCCAAAGCGGAACAAAAGAGGCACCAAGCCATAATGGCCATACTCAACCAACCAATTACGGCAATTTTGAGATCGGAACAGCCAACCACAATCATAGCTAAAGAACAGACTGTGCAAAGTATCACATTAGGGTTGAACCCTTTTGCTTTGGCTAGAGAGCAATATTCATGCACTAATCCTACACTTATCAAGGCGGCTACTCCCCCAAAAGTCCATCCACCTAAAAAGATAGCTGCTCCAGCGAAAATAACCATCACCAAAGCAGAAATTGTTCTTATCAATAAAGTATTGCGGCCTTTAGATTCGGTAGGAGCAGCGGTAGTTTCTTCTTTTAACTCGCTACTGTCGGGCAAATGTTCTTGTTTTGCAGCTGAAAGTTCGGATTCGTTAGTCATATTTATTGATTTTATTTAACTCCCTCGATAGAAGTTTTTGCGTTTCGCCATAAGGAGCAGAAACCTTTTATACTGTCATTTATCGGCAAGTATCGCCTACTTCTGCTCAATTAAGGGGCATAAATACATACATGAAGGATAGACTATAGGGCTATAGAATCTTCTCCCCATTATGCGTGTTGCTCTTTTTACTAATGCTTATCGTCCTATAGTTAGTGGTGTAGTCAATTCGGTTTATTTAATTCGCGAAGGACTACTCAGAACCCACAATACTCCTTTTGTATTTGCTCCTAAAGTCTCCGGCTACAAAGAAGAGCAGAGCGGAGTATGGCGCTTCAATTCGTTAAATCTCACGCGTAAAGTAGAATTTCCTATTGCCATTCCCTATTCGCCCCAGCTTTTTGCTTTAATAGCCAATATGGGACTAAATGTAATCCACACTCACCACCCATTTTTGTTAGGTGAAGTAGGCGCTCATTTTGCCAAATTTTTGGGCATTCCCTTAGTTTATACTTTCCATACTCAGTTGGAAAAATATGCCCACTACGTGCCTTTGCCTCAGAAGTTAGTATGCGACGCAGCTCGCGAAGCCGTAGCTAGGTATACTAGTCGTTGCGATTGTGTAATTTGTCCTTCTCCTAGTATTAGAAGCCTACTGGATGAATATGGCGTAACTTGTCGAGTGGAAGTTTTGCAAAATGCTATTGACGTGCGTTCTTTCCAAAGGGCAGATGGGCAAGCTATCCGCGATCGTTTTGGCTTAAAGCCAGACAATGTGCTCTGTATCTTTACTGGCCGCATGGGCTTGGAAAAGAATTTGAGCTTTATGCTGCGTTCTTTCCAGAAAGTGCACGAGCACTTACCTCAAGCTCGACTTATGCTCTTAGGCGACGGCCCTATTTGGGAAGATCTTAAGCAAGAAGCTTCCGATTTAGGTCTGGCTCCCTACGTTATTTTCCCCGGTCGAGTTAGCTATACAGAAATTCCCAACTATTACAAAGCAGCCGACTTGTTTGTGATGACTAGTACCACCGAAGTAAAGCCCTTGGCTGTGCTTGAAGGTATGGCGGCTGGTTTGCCAGTTATCGCTGTCGACGCTTGTGGCACTGGCGATACGGTAACTGACGGTAAAGACGGTTTGCTTTGCTCTTGCGATGAAGAAGCTTACGCCAACATTTTGGAAAAGGCTGTAGCCGAAAACGAACTGCGCCATTCTATGGGTGAACAAGCGGTGCAAACAGCTTCCACTTATTCGCTGGAAAATTATATCCAAAAATTGCTAACAATTTATCGCGAGATAGGCGCTAAAGATACTCCAAGGGATAAAAAACGAAATACCTCCGGAGCAAATGAATTGCTCAAGCGTTTTGAAGCTTTTAAACAAACTTATTTTAAAAGCTAAGTAGAGCGATTATCTTAATTAAGCCCGCCATACAAATTGTTTAGCTGGGCTTTTTTTATGATGGCGCTTTTTTATGCTGACAAAGAGTCAAAATACTTATTTATTTTTTTTCGCATAGATGAAAAAGTCCAACTTAAAGCGCCATTACTCCACACCATAACTAAGGAAATAGCCATCATGGTATAAACCCAAGGACGAGATACTTTAACTCTCTTAGAAAAAGTTGGCCATTCTGGATTGCCAGCCATTTCTAGTAAAGTGCCTAAGCCTATAGCTACTGGCCAAACTGTAGAAAGACGCAAGAATAAAGCCGTCTTAGGCGTTTTTTGAATATAAAGTAAAGCATCATAAAAATGGTCTAAAGCTTTATCTATCCAAGGACGAAGTTTAACTTTGAAAGCTGAAAGTTTGGCATCATTTTGCTGTGCAGACTCTAAAAATTTTTCTAAGCCGAGGCAAGGAACGTAAAGGCGGCCGCAACGGATATCGCGAGGCATGTCGCGCAACACGTTTACATATTGCAAAGCTTTGCCAAAGCTAATGCCCAAACTTTCCATAGAGGGCAAATCTTCTGCTTTAATAGCGTGCAAATAGTGGGCAGTTATGCGGCTCCAAAATTGTCCTACGCAACCGGCCACCAAATAAGTGTAATTTTCTAACTGCTCGTCAGTAGTAAAGGCGCCCGGAAAGGAGCGAAGATCTAACTTCATGCCTTCAATTAAGGTAGAAACAACTTCCAGCGCTTGCTGTTGAGCAAATAGATCTAAATTTAGATAAAGACTATATACCTCGTCTAGACGCGTGAGCAAACGAGCTTCCCCTTTAGTGATGCTACCTGGCGAAGCCCCTACAGCTACAGCCAAAGTTCCAGACTTAGCTCCTTGCACATAAGCTTTTAAGTAGTCCCAAAAAGGCTGACTTTCTTCAGGAGCGCCTTTAGAAGCCAGAATGGCTTGCCATTTTTCTAAGTCGGCCAAACGCACTTTAGGGTCAGCTTGTGGATTGTCAGCTAGCGTATCGGCAGCGCGAGCCAACAAATAGGCTACGCCTATAGGCTCGCGCACTAAAGATGGCAAAACCCAAATACTAAGATAAAAAGCGCGGGAAACATCGGCCAACACGTCTGTTAAAAGCAGTTTTTTTTGCTCAACAGTTTGATCCACTTTTTTGCCTTTCCCTATTATTGCTGCAACCAGCTTAATTTTACGGCTTGTTCAGCCAATATTTGTCTGGTTGTTTCTACCAATTCCCAAGCTTTTTCTGGAGAATCGGCCACACATGTGCCAGACAAGCGACCATATTGAGACAAAGCGCCCATCATATGGAAAATTACTCCACAACAAGTGGCCGAATTGTAATGCAAGCCAAACTCAGTCACAATATCTATAATGTCATCGGGGCAAAGGCCTTTAGCTTCAGGTGGAGCAATATTGGAGAAAGAGACGTAAAAGATCTTACGACCGGAAGGAGTTTTAAAAGAGCCACTTTCCGGCATATAGCGACCGCCAGTTAAAAAACTAGTGGCACTTAAAGGATGGGTAGTGCCGCCCCGGCGCAAGTTTATTTCCACAGCGTAAAGTTCGTAATCGCCACGACCATAGACAACACCGTCAGCTAAACCCACAGCTTGTTTTGAGCCTCTGGGAATAGCAATAAAATCGATAGAAACGGGACCTATATAGCCTAAGCGCACCAGCTCACGACCTATTTCACTACCTAAATGATGTAAAGCTTGCACGTAGTTGGCTTTAGCTGGAAGAGAGCAACCGATATATTCCAAGCCGGAGCGGCCGCCCAATTCCTGTTCATGAGTAGAGTCTATGCAAATTTCACCCAAGGGATTGATAAAGATTTGTATAGTGGGCGAAGTTTTACCCGGAGCATCGATAAAAGCTTCTACTACTCCACCTTGGTCGGCCAGCACTTTTTTGAAAGCTTGGCAAGAGACCTCACCGCAACTATCATCCGACAAGTTTTCTAAGTAGTCGGCAATTTCGTCCTTAGTTTGCCTGGTTCCTAAAGAGGAAAATTTTACCAAAATATTGCCAATGCCAGAGAAACCTTCATTTAATTTGATAACTATGCCTTCAAGCTGAGGACATTCAGAGCGCAAGTCTACGATGGCTTGGGCAGCTTCTTCCATGCTGAAAATAGAGCCGTACCCTTTAGGATGAGCAATATCCAATTTTTTGAAAATATCACGCGAACCTGATTTACCGCTCCAATAATGCAAATTGGCAGCGGAACCGAAAATAGGAATGCCCAATTTGACAGCCAGTTCGTGCTCAAGCTCTGTGTTGTAATAAACTTCCATATAAGAAAGGGAGGGATTTTTTATGGCCCTTTTTATGCGCTCAATAACAGCAGGACGCTCTAATATTTTTTGCGTCAAAGGAACATCACTGCGATCCATAAGCGAAATTAAATGGAGTCGCTCTTGAGCATGGGAGAAAGTTACGCCGGGCAAAAATTGCAAATAATAAGAGATAACATCATCGGGAATGCGCAAAGCACTCAAATAAACGACATGCGTTTTGGGCATTTCCAACAAAGTAAGGAAAGAGAGCAATCGTTCTTCGTAATGGACAGATCCTTGCACATTGGCTAATTCCAAAGGTGACAAAGAAATTGAAGGCAACACTACTACAGTGCGCTCGCAATTAGGATCGCTGCAAACGCTTTGCCAAGCAGCGGGAAGCCGCTTTTGTAAGGACTCAAAATCTATTTGCCAATTTGCTTCAGCCATATAAAAATGCACGCCTCTCTCAAAGTTTATGGCCAACTTTTCCCCAAAGCTGACAGCAGCCCTTTTTTAGCAAGGAAAGCTTCACAAAATAGACTTGAATATAAAAAAAAGCAGGCTCAACTTTTTAAAGGAAGAACCACTTTTGCATGTCTATTTTCTTTGACGGTCATAATGATTCTTTCGTAAAATGCTACCCTCCGCGCCATTTGCGCACTGTTCCTATAAATAAGCACGCTTTTGTACATGGTTATCCTCAAGCCCACATAGATTTACCCCGCGCTTTGGAAGCTGGCTACTTAGGCGCTCTTTGCGCTATTTTTATCGATCCGCCCTTAGGTGAAGAGAGCACTTGTTTGCAAGCTCACAACCGAGAGGTGCCCGAAGGTCGCCAGCCAGATTTAGAACCTCCCTTAGATCATCAAGTTGCCCTGACAGCCACTTTGGAAGTAATGAGCCATATTTTTCAGGACGAACGAATTACAGATGGATTTAAAGTAGTCCGCTCTTACAAAGAGCTTACGGATACTATGAGTCGCCAAAAGTTGGCAGTAGTTATCCATTTGGAAGGCTGTGAAGCTATTGATGTCAATTTGGAAGCCTTGGAGACCTTGTACCAAGCCGGAGTGCGCTCTTTGGGTATTTGTTGGAGCCGCCCCAATATTTTTGGTACGGGCGTTCCCTTCGCTTACAAAGTGCATCCCAACACTGGCCCAGGCCTAACTGCCACTGGCTTAGCTTTAGTTAAGCGATGCCAAGAGCTCGGTATTATGCTCGACGCCGCTCACATCAATGCTCAAGGCTTCTTTGATTTAGCTGCCGCCTCCGAGCGTCCCTTAGTAGTTTCACATAGCAGCGCTTTTACTTTGTGCCCAGCTTCCCGGGCCCTTACCGATGAACAATTGGCAACCGTAGCCGAGCACCAGGGATTAGTGGGTGTAACTATGCACGTACCAGATTTAATCGGTCCACGCGGCCAAGAGCTCGCTTATATTCCCAGTGCAGAAAAGCTCTATACCAACTTTAAACAGTGTCGCCGCGGGATTTCAAATCACCACCAGCAAGAAAACAGCCGCACCGAATTGGAAGCAGTTATAGCTCACATAGTTTACATAGGTAAGCAAATAGGCTTCGATCATGTAGCTTTAGGTTCCGACTTTGATGGTTGTCTCATTCCCGATCAGATCAAAGATGTTACCGATCTCAACTTAATTTCTGACGGTTTGCGCCAAGCTGGTCTGAAAGAGAAAGAATTGGAAAAAGTACTCTACAAAAACTGGCTGCGCGTTTTGAAGGCAAGCTGGCTGTAAGTTGGCAACAAAAATATCATTTTGCCGTTTTTGTAACACTTTAGGGCCAATGTGTAGCGTATATTTTCTTTCTTTCATTGATGAATTAAGGTAATATACAGTTAAATTCTTTTTATGCGCAAGGGCGACTCATGATTAGTATCAGTTCTTCCTTACAAAATACGAATATAACCAGTGCCTCCCGAGTGCCACTAGGCGACAATGGCATCTCCAAGCAAGAGTCTGCGCCTGCCGTTATCAACGATCAAGTTGAAATAAGCCAGGCGGACAGCGCCGCCGTAGCTGCCGATTTAGAGGCAGCTTCTGCCACCGAGGCCGAAGCTAAAGCTATAAGCAATGAGGGAGAAGCAGCTTCTTCTACCCCAGCTAAAGCCAAGAAAAAAGGCAAGAAGCTGAACCCTAAAAAAATGGTTAAGAAGGGCATGTCTTTATATAAAGAGGCTCGCCATTCGCCTTTAACTTTTGTTAAAGACCATGCCAAAAAGGGCGTTCCCACCGTTATAATATTGGGATTGGGTGCGGCAGCTTTCTGCAGTGAAGCCCTCGACGACGAACAAGTAGACGACATTAAGGATCTGGCTGAAGACGCTGCCAATAAAGGCGGCGGCATCAAGAAAAATATTGAATTTTTCAATAAATTGTCAGATTTTTCTGGTGTAAGTGCCGAAATTTGCTGCGGTGCAGGCGGAGCCGTCTTGGCTGGCCAGGGCCTAGTCAAAATAGGCGAAGGCGCACGCAATACCATTAAAGGTATTAAGAAAAAAGACAGTCACAAAGTACTGAGCGGCTTACGTACTTCTTTAGCAGGCGTACGCAAAACCCTCAACGGAGCTGTAGTCGGCACTTTAGGTTTGGAAGGCAAAGCTGGCACCGCCGCTAAGTTTATCAAGAAGACAGTATTGCCTCCGCTACGCAAAGCGGCTGCAGCTTTAAATATAGGCGTAGGCCTCAAAAGCATCCAAAAAGGCATCAAAAATAAGAGCCGCACCAAAATCATTAACGGTGCCCTAGATCTGGCTTATGGTGGGGCTGTAGTAGCCTCAATTGCTGTAGGCGGCCCCATAGCGGCAGCCGCTTGCGCAGGTTTGTTGGCAGCTAAAACTGGTTGGGCCTGGACTAAAAAAGTCAGTCGTTGCGTACGACGCGACATGGAGATTCAAGCTAAGCGTCAAACTAAGCAAGCAGATAAAGCTAAGAAAGCCGTAGAAAATGGCAAAACCTCTGGTTCTGGAGAAGTGCCCACAAATCGTAGTCCGCTGCCTTCAGAGCAAGTGAGACAAATTTCCAAAGCCAACAAAGCTAAGAAAGCTGTGTTGAACTTTGTAGCCAACATAACTGCTGACGAAAAGATTCCCCGCAATATTATTTAGGTAATTTTTTCGTTCTATATTATCAATACTAAAAGAGCCTTCTGTCTGAAGTTTTTATATTCAAGACAGAGGGCTCTTTTAGCAAAAGGCCGCCTCAAAAGCTGCGCATTCTAGGAGACGCACAAATATTTCGTTGGAAAGATCGCGGCCGCGCCCAGTTAAACGCAAGCGCCCGTGTTTAAAGTGGAAGAGTTCGCTAGGGATTTCGTGCAAAAATTCTTTCACAGCTAAGCGCAATTTTGCTCGATAAGCTAACGGAAAATGATTTAATACTTGAGCGACCTTAACACCACAGCGGCGCCGTAAACCAAGCATAAAATATTCACGTACTCTGGAGGTTAGACCCAGACGTTCGGCCTCGCTATACAATTCTAGCCCAAGCGACACAGCCTGAGCATATTGCTTGGGATCGGCCAAACGGGTAAAACGCCAGCCATTATAGTAAGAGACAGCTCCAGCTCCCACACCCAAATAAGGAGCATTGCGCCAATAGGCCTTATTATGGAAACACTGTTTGCCGGGAAGAGCCCAATTGGAAATTTCATAATGTTCAAAAGCAGAATTTTTAAGCAAACGGCGCAAAATGCTTTCCATTTTCTCCACTTCAGCTTCACTAGGTAAAGTCATAAGGCCGCGCTCTAAAGCTCTCTCTAAAGGAGTGCCCTCCTCTACTGAAAGAGCGTAGCAAGCAATATGCTCCGGCTTAAAAGCAAGCAACTTCTCTACTGTATCTTGCCAAATTGTAGCCGTTTGGCCCGGCAAACCGTAAATAAGATCTAAATTTATATTGTCGAAGCCAGATTCTCTAGCCCAAACCAAGCTATTAGCCACATCTTGCGCACTGTGAATACGTCCCAATTTGTGTAAAAGCTCAGCATTTAAAGATTGCACGCCCATAGACAAGCGATTGACACCACATTGGCGCAAACTTTTCAGCTTATCTAAAGTTAGGGTGCCAGGGTTAGCTTCAATAGTAATTTCCGCTTGCGAATTAAAACCGTAGTACTCTTTTACTGTATCTACGACTTCGACAAGCCAATCCGCAGGAGCTAGAGTGGGTGTACCCCCACCCAAATAAAGGCTGCGCAAACCACCAGGAGCAATGTTTACTTGCTTAGAAGCCGAACGCAAATCTTGAAGTAACGCCTTGTGATAAACTAAGCGTTCCGCTTGCTTTATACCGCCTAAAGTATTGAAATCGCAATATATGCAACGTTGTTTGCAAAAAGGGAAGTGAACATAAAGAGAAAGGAGCCCAGCGGCTCCTTCAGGCAATCGATTTAACATTATCTTAATTGTTAGCGGAAATCGCGAGCGCCATAATCGGAAAAGCTGCCCCCAAGAACGGGCTCTGGCGCCACCTCGTCCGGCTCGGAGATTCTAGGAGCGCCCATAGCTTTATCGGCCTCTCCGGGAATACGCGAAAGCACAAAAGTGGAGGGGAAATACAAAACTGCAGTGGAGGAAATTTTAAAAGAATTTACACCACTGACAAAAACGCTCCCGGAGAGGAAGTCCAAAATACGTGTACGGACATTCTTGTCAGTTTTTTCGTCGAAGCTGACCAGTACACACTTTTTTGCCTTAATTTCTCTGGCTATCTTGCAACACCAGCCGCTCTTCTCCGCTTCATCGGGGCAATAAACGTTGACGACCACAATTTCAATCTTGTCTTTGCTATTTTTGGAAGGAAGAGCAGCCAAATTGGCTCTACTTCCTACAGCCATATGTGCATCCGTTTTTTTTGAAGCTTCCATTTCTTCTTCCGAATAATCGTCGTATTCTTGCTCGCTGCCGATAAAAAAATCTTTCAGCTTATCCAAAAAACCGTTAGACACACTCTACCCCTGTAAGAAGTTTTATCTCTTGCAAACTAATTGCGATTGCCAAAGATGGCTTTCCCAACCCTTATATAGGTGGCACCTTCTTCTATAGCTACTTGATAATCTCCGCTCATTCCCATAGAAAGCTCACTGCCAGAGAAAAAATCATAATGGCGAGCTTTTACTTCTTCAAGGAGTTCACGCAAACGGCGAAAATGCGGACGGCTCCCCTCAGGAGAAGCTGCAGGAGGAGGGATAGTCATCAGCCCCACAAGACGCAAGCAATGCAAATCTACACCTTTTAGCTCTTCCAAAAGTGAGAAAAGATTCTCGGGATCGACGCCACTTTTCGTATCTTCATGGCCCAAACGCACTTGAATAAGCCCAGAAATTATACGCCCTTGCTCAGCGCAGCTTTTATCAATGCGCCTAATTACTTCAGCAGAATCTAAAGAATGGATAACTGTAGCAATTTTGGCAGCAACATGAGCTTTATTTTTCTGTATATTACCAATTAAATGCCACTTTAAGTTGGGGAAATGTTCTGCTTTTAGTTTGGCCTCTTGTACGTAGTTTTCTCCGAAATCCTGCAAGCCGAAGTGGGCCGCAGCTTCGATAGCACAAAGAGGCTTTGTTTTAGAGACCCCAACAAGAGTTACTGAGCCAGGGTCTCGACCACAACTCAGGCAAGCGCGAGTCACCGACCCGCGCACTTGCACTAAGCGAGTGTGCAGAAGTTCGGGTGAGAACTCACGATCGACAGCGTCTGAATTCAAAGTTCCGAATCTGCTACTCATAACCTTACAGCCAATTCATAATAGTGTCGTTATCATTCATCTCATTGCTAGGCTGTTCCTGAAGATGAATTTCGGCATCTACTCCAGAGAAGTCCTGAACAGGCTGCTGCTCCTCATGGTACTGTTCCTCATCTTTGGCAATCAAACCGCGAGAATACAAAGCGCTCATAGACTGGTTGAAGCTTTGCATACCTTCTACGCCACCTTGCTGCAAGTAAGCAGCCAGGCCGTCTAAGTTGTCATTTAAGATAGAGTCGGAAACGGCCATATCGACAACTAAAACTTCTACGGCGGGAACTCTGCCCTTATCGTCAGCTCTGGTGATCAATTTCTGAGAAATTACGCCACGCAAGCAACTAGCCAAAAGCAAGCGGAATTGTCTCTGCGTCTCGCCAGTAAAGGTGGAGAGCATACGACGTACAGCCTGAACGGTATCAGGCATATTCATAGCCGCAATTACTAAGAAGCCTTTTTCAGCTGCAGTAGTAGCAGCCATTAAAGTGTCGGCATCTTTAATATCGCTAATGACCAAAACATCGGGATCTTGGCGCATAGCCATATTGATAGCATCATTGAAGCTCTGCGTATCGGTACCGACTTCGCGCTGAGTAATCAAAGAGTTGACCGTCTTGTGATAGTACTCGATAGGATCTTCGACTGTAACGATATGGCATTTGCGATTGTTGTTGATGTAATCGACAATGGAAGCCATAGTGGTAGACTTGCCAGAACCGGTAGGACCAGTCAAAATGATCAAGCCACTCTGGTAAAGGGAAAGCTTCTTTAAAATGGGAGGCAAACCCAAAACATCAAAGTCTAAAACTTCAGTGCGCAACATATGGAAATTGGCGCTTAAGTTGCCTCTTTCCAAGAAAGCGTTGACGATAAAGCGAGTGCCGTCAGAAGATACGTGAGCGAAGGAAACTTCATGTCCCTTCCTCACTTCTCTCCTTTGCTCAGGGGTCATAGCCGGATAAATGAGAGCTTTAGTGTCATCTTGAGCCAATTTTGTATCGCCCACAGGCACCAAATCGCCACTTAAACGCACGGTAGGAGTATTACCTACTTGTAAATGCAAATCGGAAGCGCGGTGACTAATGACAACTTGAAGGATGTCATCTAAATCGTAGCCCAGATTTTCGGTAATAGCCGGAATAGGCTCATCTTCTTCGACTGGCTCGCTGGCCGCAGCTTTAGGAGCAACACCTCCAGCGGAAGCAGCGGCGCTGGCAGCTTGAGCAACAGTAGCCGCAATCTGAGGAGCAGCTTCTACAGCATTGGCGGCCGCAGCGGTAACAGCTTCAGCGCTCTTACCAATATCGCGTACACGTTCGTCGAGCTGTTCTACTAAGCGCATAGCCATCTTAATAGCGCTTAAGTGCTTGTCGATTTCACTTTGAGACTCTTCGGCTTGAGCTACAGCTTCTTCAAACTTGGGAGCGTACTCGTCTAGCTTAGTTTGTAAAGCTTCTACATCGGAGTAGACGGCCTTTAACTTGTCGGCAACCTGATCGGCGCCATCTAAAGATTCGCGCAAAGAATCTAAAGAAGATTTAATCTCCTCAACTTCGCTCTTAAGAGAACCTGACTTTTCTTCCAGTTTCTCTTCCAAAGCCAAAGCGTTCTTTTCGTTTTCACTATTCAGCTCTTCTTTTAAAGAAGCAAAACCTGAGCGCAGCTCTTCGTTTTCAGTCTTAACACGCTCTTCTAAGGTTTCTAAAGCTACGCCTTGCTCTACTTTATAATTTTCGAAATCTTCACTTTTGGCAAAAGTGGAAGCTTGGCTAACTTCCTCTTTTAAGGCATCGAGACGTTCGCCCAGAGAAGTTTCTAAGGTTTCAATTTTTTCTGTGGTAGCATCGTTGGCGGCGCTTAATTTTTGCAATTCAGCGCTAGTCTCTTCCTTAACGGAAGCAAATTCGGCGCCCTTAGCTTCTAAGGCTTCTTCTACGGCCTTAAAACGCTCGCCCATTTCATCGAGGGAGCCCTGTACTTGAGCTAAATCTTCTGCAGAGGCACCTTCGGCAATTTCGTCAAAATCTTTGGAGAGACGTTCAAAGCGCCCCTGGAGCTTTAATATTTCTTTACTGGTGGTATCGCCTACCAAGGAGATATCTTCTAACTCAACCTCTATTCTAGAGAGGCGGCCTTCTACTGACATATCGGCATTGCTGTCTAACATATCGCTGTCTGATTTGGTACGAGGCTTTCTGGCCAAAGCTTGATCCCTTCCGTTCTGTAGAATTATCGCTTTAACGTTCTTTGACGTGCTCTCCCGCAACTGGCAAGAGAATGCCGAAGCGGATTTGCATCAATCCCCTGATTCCGCAACCATCGTCTGCCGAACGCGCCTAACAACTCCCATTTCTAAAGAAATGCAGTTGCGCGGCACTTTCGGTAGAATTGTGTTTTTTACCTGCACAAGCTAGACAAGTTTGCAGGCAGAAAGCGCACATTACGGGGAAAAGGGCCATTTCAGAGCTATAATATTTTTTGCTATCTACTGGCAAATTTTGGCCATAGCGTCCACGATGTTTAGCCTTTTATACATAGTCTAATTGGCCCTAGCTAAGTTCTTTGACCATTTGCACGCGTTCGTCCTGGTAGCCCATTTTTTTATAAAAATCGGCCGCTCTTTTATTAGCACAAGTTACGGTTAGGCCCACATATTTGATTCCCAATTCCCAAGCGGCTGTTTCTACAGCGTACATTAAATTTTGTCCCAGGCCACGACTCCAATATTCGGGTTTTACTGCCAAATCCAAAATCCAGGCTTGTTTTTCACCAGTCAAAAATTCAGTTGTATCCAGTTTGGCTACAACGTGGCCCACTATTTGGCCTCGCTCATTTTTAGCCACAAAGACAGCCATATTGTTCCTGGAGATTTGCCAATACAAAGCTTCCATATCGTTGCGACGAATTTCTTCCGCTTTGGCGAGATCATTCTGACGACGCGGAGACATAGAATAACCGACTATTTCTACTGATAGATCTATTATGCCGGGCAAATCTCTCTTCTCGGCACGACATATACTTATGCCATCTAACTCTAAACTTTTTTCTGCGACTTTAGGAGAGAAATCCATTGCAAAACCTCGGCCCTGAGCTGAAGAAGGCTAATTACGCTTAACACAAGTGCACCAAGACGCTTTATCTGTGCAAAAACAGCTAAAACGCTTGGCGCTAGAATTTATATGCTAGTTAAGTCAGAAGACTTAGCCTTTTATACCCTGCTCTTTTTTGATAGTTTCATAGGAGTCGAATTCTAAACCACGGCTCTTCAACTCTTCTTCAAAGGCGCTTACTAAGTAACGCAAACTATTCATCCAATCTTTAATATCAGCAGTAGTATTATTTTCAATGGTAGTACGACCATCACTCACTCTTTTGACAGTTTTACCGTAATCTTTATGGATCATGCACCACAAAACGGCCACATTGCGATGATTTCTCTTCAAAACTTCGCTATCATAAGTAGAGATGTCGCGCTGACCACCTTTTATTTCAGATTCAACCGTTTTCCAAGCTTCCATAGTCTTTTGATAGCGATCATAGTACGCTTTATCTTCAGATTTGGCACCAGCTTTTTTTACACGCACTGCACTTTTAGAAGTGCTAACAGTAGAGTCATCAGCGGAATTTTGTACACTCGAAGATTGGGTGGAAGAAGCCTGAGGAGCCGATTTACCAGCAGCGCGAGGATAATTTCCAGCTTTAGGATAGTACTGCCCAGCCTTGGGATAATTTTGCGCTTGAGCTGAATCTGACATAAAAGCTAAAGGCGCAGCACATACTCCAGCCATTAAAACCAAAGCAGCGAATTTGCGAATATTATTCATAAAGACAAAGCTCCTTACCAAAAAAAGTTACCATCTATTTAACAGGTAAAATACTGCACTCGAAACTCTTTTCCCGCACCTCAACGAAAAATTGCATATGGCATACCGTAGGCCATTGTTTTTGCCAATTTAGCGCAATAAAGTTCTTACGGGAACATATTTCAAAGAGCGACGGCGTAATTCAGGTTCCAATTTTTTAGCTAAGCGATAATTGATACGCTGACATTGCTGAGCTTTTAGTCGCAGTTTATGGTTAGGAAACTCTTTTTTATCGTCGACAATGCCTTGGCAATAATCAACCACGCTCGAACTCATAGAATAAAGTTCCAACAATTTCTGATTACTGCTGCGTTGTATTGTTTCAGGAGTTAGAGAATCAAAATGGGACTTGCTGATTTGAATTACTTGATCAAGATCTTGCAACATTTTGCTGTCGTCAGCCCAAGATTGGGTAGAAAGAGACAACAATAACGATAACACCACAAAAACAGCACACCATAAAAATGGTATCTTGCTTTGGTTATTTTTCAAGAGCAGCTCCTTAGGTACAAGGCAAGTACATTTAAGCCGGAAGGAATGTCTAAACGACTTTCGTGACCGTGCTTGAACGCCTCTAAATGCACCCTTTCGCCGATAAGCAAAACTCTACTTCCAAAACAGGAAAAATTAGTTTTACTGTGGCAATATCCCGGCAAGAAAATACTTCCAGTAGCTAAGCCAAAAAGCTTACCAAAAGTGGCAAATATTAACAAATATGTCACCAACTCTGTACATTTCTGATTTTTAATTAGGTAGATGCAGGAGGTTGTACTATGGGAATTAGTTCGGTATTTAATGTAGGCGTCTATCAAGTAAACCGCCAGGCGGTCAATCCTGCTCTTATCCGCAACATGGCTAACAGCGCCGGCAATATCAAGATTGAAGGCAACGCTTCTCCGGAAGCTTGGAGCGAATTGGCAGATCGAGTAGAAGCCAACGATTGCGTCTCTAGAGAAGATTTGCGCCAGATCCAAGATTTAGGGCGCGCTTGTTTCAAATACCACAGAGCTTTGCACAACGATTTCAGAGCCAGTGGTTACAAAGACAAAACGATTAAAGCTGAATTAGCCGACGTACACGTTTTCCGTTCTGGCAGTGATCAAATTCGCGAATCCTTGGCTTTGACCCAAGCTCAATTGGCCGTAGATGCAGCCGCTGGAGCTTCCTTTGGCCCCACTTCCTTGGTGGCTAACTATGCAGCCTACTCCGACTTACAAAAGAGTGCTTTAGAGCCTTTAGTAGACAACATTCAAGGTTTACGCGACGGTACCAGTCCCAACTTGTACCAAGGCAATAGCATCGAATCTTTCCACGGCGCCGAGATCTGGAAAGAAATGAATACTATGCTCGACGAGGCCACCGCTCAAGCCAAAGCAGGCCATCCTCAAGAGATTGACGCTCAATATTACGAATTAACTAGCCCTGAAATTGTTGGCAAGTTGGCGCAAGCTGCCGAAGCTGGCAACAAAGTGCGTGTCAACGTCGATCCTGGTCGTTTGGTAGCTTTTGCTGGCGATCATGTAGTTATCGACGAAGTGCCTGATAAGTTAAAAACCCTGATTCAGCTCTCACAAGTTAAAGGTGATGTGGCTGTCTCCACCTATCCTATTTCCAAACAGCTTAAAAATGCCAGCAACCTCATGCACCGCAAAGGCTTACGCGTAGGCGAAAAGTTCTTGCTCTCTGGTATGAATGCCAACGCTGGTAGTGGTGAAAATATCGACGCCGGTTACACTATCGAAGGCCCGGCAGCCAAACGCTTGGTGGAGAACTTTAAACGCGATGTAGGCCATTCGATAGGCGCTTCCAACGAAGAAGTTTACGGTGATAAGCCTTTGGCCGGATTCATGGAAGGCGATATCAATATGGGTACTCGCGGTCTCATTTCCATGTTCGACTGTGTCAGCGGCCCTTCTCCTGCCGGTACCGAAATGCCCAAAGCCACCAACGCTCAGCAATTGGCCGACATTGCCAAATCTATGGGACAAAACGTTTCCGACTATACAGATTGCTCTTTAGAAGAGATAGATAGCTTGCTCAAACGCGGTCAAGACATTCCTCTCTCTGCTAAAGGTAAAGAAGCTTTCTTGGGCGTCGTACAACGCGCTTTGGATATTACCCGCTCTCCAGAAAATGTAGCCAAGTTGCAAGACATCGACATCCCTACTGGTGATCCAAAAGGTACTACCGCTATAGCCTTAGCCGACTTACCAAATGACCGCCGTGCGGCCATGATTCAAGCTATACAAGATGCCGAAGAGTTTATTTACGTACCAGCTTTCGTTATGACCAAGAGCGTAGCTTCGGTATTAGTAGCCAAGCGCGATGAAATGAAAGCGCAAGGCAAAGATATCGATATTCGTGTAGTAGCCGACTCTGGAATATATCCTGATGGCGGCACTCCCAACGAAGGCGGCTTAAAATTCTTGGAAGATCACGGTATTGACGTCCGCTGGACTCTTTTGCCGCGCAGTTCCAACCACGATCGTAAAGTTCATGCAAAAGAAATTCTCACAGATAAAGGGGAATTTTTCGGAAGCACAAACTTCTCCAATAAAGGTATGGGAGTCAACTGGGAACATTCCGGCTACGTTAAGTTCAATCCTGACGACGAAGCCTCCGTGTCCCAGCACGAAAATGCCAAAGCTCACTTTCTCAATTTGTGGGACAACGAATCATTCGGTCTCAATACCAAAGATGCAGCCACTAAGCGCAAACGCGGTGCTAAAGGCCAACTGGATTACGAAGTTCAAGTTGAAGAAGCTCGCAGCGGTGTAGTTCGTGAAACTATTCGCGGAATTCAGAACTTCGAAAAGGCTAGCGCCGATTTTATCGGTAAGTTGGTAGGTTCTGACCCTCAAGCCACTTCCCGTATCGAAGAGCTGGTTTTGCAAGGATACGATCAAGGTTCCGCCACTCTTATGGCCGCTAAGGAAAAGATGGGTGACGAGGCTTTTTATAATGCTTTGCATAGCCTTCCCGCGTATGAGCAATTGCAGCAGATGAAATAGGGATCTGCTGTGTAGAATAGTTGAATCGTGGTCTCTTAGGTGCTTTGATTGCCCCTGATCTTCGGATCTTGAAGTATCTTGGAGTATTGTGGATCAACATAGGAGCGCCTCTCCTTTCACAAGAGGGAGGAGCGCTTCTATTTTTTTGCAAAGCTTTGTAAACGCTAATATTTAGGAGCCATTATTTGTGAAAATAAAAAACGTCCAATTTATTACTAGTGCCCCCACGATTAAAGAGACTCCCCCTGCTTGCGTTAAGCCGGAAATAGTTGTAGTGGGACGTTCTAATGTCGGAAAATCTTCTTTTATATGTAAATTAACTAATCGCAAAATAGCTAAAGTAAGTTCAACTCCAGGCAAAACTAGACTAATCAACTATTTTTTAATTGACGATTCTTGGTATTTAGTAGATTTGCCAGGCTACGGCTTTGCCAAAGTATCCAAGGCGGAAAAAGAGCGTTGGGGCCACGCTTTAGAAGAGTATTTAGCCAAAAGAGAAGGTATTCGCTTAGCTATTTTGTTGGTCGATTGTCGCCACGAAATAAAAGATTCAGATTTGCAAATGTACGACTGGTTAGTCGAAAATGATTTGCCAGTATGCATAGTTTTAACTAAAGGCGATAAAATAAATCGCAGCCAAGCAGCTCAAGCTAAAACTAGAGCTGCCAAAGCTTTTCAAATTGAGGCCCAAGAAGTTTTTATGATTTCTTCACAAACTGGCCAAGGTTTTGACATTTTAGGCAACTTCTTAGATGATGTTTTAAAGTAACCAATTAGTGGCAGAAATAAAAGAAGCCGATTTTTTTCTAAAAAGTCGGCTTCTTTTTTATTGTCAAGCTGCCGCCAAGTCTAAAAGACAGGTCAGCAGCTCACAATTTTAAGGAGCTAAGCTTCTCCGGGAAGGGCTTCAGCCAGCTCTACTTCAACTTCAAAGTGTTCGCCATTTTCGATAGCAGCTTCAACTTTTACAACTTCAGCATCTTCAGCACTTCCGGCCAAAAGGACGTCGGAAAGGGCTTGATCTAAAGCGGCCAGAGCAGCAGCCGAACCTTTTACGGTTAAAGTCTTGACAGGCCAACGCAATTTCTTCTGAGCCTTAGTCTTGGCTTGACGAATCTTGGAAAGAACTTCTACGGCACAACCATAGATATCTTCGAATTGAGGCTCAGGCACTTCAAGTTCGGCAACTGTAGGCCAAGGAGAAGTGTGAATAGAGCGCTCACGACCAGTTTCAGTAGCGAAGAGCCATGACCAAACTTCTTCAGTTACGTAAGGCAAGCACGGAGCGAAGAGACGCAAAATAGTGCGCATAGCCAAATAAAGAGCCGCTATAGCGGAACGGCGTCCGGCGCTGTCTTCAGCTTCGTAAGAACGACGCTTGACCAATTCGACATAGTCGTCGCAGAAATTCCAGAAGTCACCCTCGACAGCTTGGAGAGCGGCCGCGTATTCGAACTTATTAAAGTCGTCAGTAGCTTCTTTTACTACAGAGCGCAAACGAGCCAACAAAGCTTGATCTAAAGGAACAGTAACATTTTCTTTAGTCCAGTGCTCTTGGTAATCTAAATTGGCGCTGAGCTGACTGATTACAAAACGGCTGGCATTAAAGAGCTTAGTAACCAACTTGCGACCCAAGTCGAAAAGCTGAGGATCGAAAACTGTATCCGTGCCCAAACGAGCGCGAGCAGCCCAATAGCGGACAGCGTCGGCGGAATATTCTTCCAAGAAAGGCTTGGGAGTAACTACATTGCCTTTAGACTTCTCCATCTTCTTGCGATCTGGGTCTAAGATCCAACCGCTGATGACTACGTGCTTCCAAGGAATACTATTTTCGTGCATCCAAGCTTTTACGATAGTGTAGAAAGCCCAAGTACGAATAATCTCGTGAGATTGAGGACGCATATCCATGGGGAATAATTTAGCGTGACGATCTTCGTCGACGCCCCAACCGCTAACAATTTGAGGAGTTAAAGAAGAAGTGGCCCAAGTATCCATAACATCAGGATCACCAATAAAGCCACCGGGAACACCGCGCTGCTCTTCTGTAAATCCAGGAGCTGGCTGGCTCAAAGGATCGACTGGCAACATAGAAACATCGGCGAAAATAGGATTTTGGTAATCGACATTGCCTTGCTCGTCTAAACGATACCAAACGGGGAAAGGTACGCCAAAGAAACGCTGGCGGCTAATGCACCAATCGTATTGCAAACCTTCAATCCAGTGCTCGATGCGGCTGCGCATAAATTCGGGATGCCATTGAATCTTGCGAGCTTGCTCCAGAATTTGCTCTTTAACGTCTAAAACGCGAATAAACCACTGTCTGGTGGTGACGAACTCTAAGGGGAATTCGCCTTTTTCGTAATATTTTACGAATTGCTTGGTGGGACGGGGCTCAGCTAACAAGTCGCCACTTTCGCGTAAAAGTTCTACGATCTTGGCTCTAGCTTGCTTGACAAACAAGCCTTCCAATTGAGCGTGAGCAGCGTTGGCAGCTTCGGGATCCAAGCTCTGGAAAGGCTCCTGAGAATAATCGGCATGGCCGATCTTACCGTCACGGCCAATAAGCTGGCGTAAAGGCAAATTGGATTTACGCCAATATTCTACGTCGGCGGTATCACCAAAAGTACAAACCATCAAAATACCGGTGCCTTTTTCAGGATCGGCATGCTCGGCAGGTAAAATAGGCACTACGGCTTTGAAGATAGGCGTAATAGCTTTCTTGCCAAAGAGAGGCTTATAACGCTCGTCGTCGGGGTGAGCCACAACAGCGATACAAGCGCCTAACAACTCCGGACGAGTAGTGGAAATAGTAAATTCTCCGCCACCTTCCACTTGGAAGCGCAAATCATGGAAGCGTCCTTCACCTTCTTTGTCTACCATTTCAGCTTGGGCCACAGCGGTACCGAAACCAGTATCCCAAGCGGTAGGCAACTCAGCGTGATAGACTCGGCCTTTCTTTACTAAATCAAGGAAAGAAAGCTGAGAAGCGCGACGGCAAGTATCGTTGATAGTGCTATAAGCCAAATTCCAGTCTACAGAGAGACCGAGATGGCGCCACAAGTCTTCAAAAGCTTTTTCATCTTCTTTAGTCAGAGTGGTGCAAGCCTCGATAAAGTTGGGGCGAGACACTTCCTTCTGAGGAACGGCGGCTTTCTTTTTGCCACTAGTGACGGGCTGGCGCTCCAATTTGTAATCGGGATCGTAAGGCAAATTGGGATTGCACTTAATGCCAAAGACGTTCTGTACACGTCTCTCGGTAGGCAAACCGTTATCATCCCAGCCCATAGGATAGGCAATATTTTTGCCCAACATACGCTGATAACGTACAATTAAATCTTGGTGAGTATAAGAAAATACGTGACCGATATGTAAAGAACCGGATACGGTGGGAGGCGGGCTGTCTACGACAAAAGTTTCTTCGCGGGGACGGGAAGAATCCCAATTATAAATTCCCCATTCTGCCCAATTTTTCGCCCATTCAGCTTCAGCTTCGGCGAACTGATATTTTTTGGGAATCGCTTTCATATTAAAGAATAAGCCTCCAAAGGTATTGACTATACGCTCAATTAAGAGCCGAAAATCTTTCTATCTTCAAGAAAGCAAACTTTTGAACTTCGGCCTGCAGTTCCTTGTTACATTAAGTTACTTTTTGAACATTTTAAGCACTAAAGCTCAAACTACAGTTTAAACGAGCGGAAAAATAGTCAGAAGAATCATTTTTAGGCTTCAAACAAGTCTAAAAGGAGAGCAAAAAGGAAAGATCCAGAAGATCGCGGAAAAGTCGGTCGCTATGAGTCAAAAGGCAGAGAAAAAACCTCAATCTATAACACATTTTAATTCAGCAATAGAAGAGCAAGCCTATGCAATTGCCAATCAGGCTGGAATTGCTTGTTTGCGACAAGCTAAGCTCGATCCAATTATGCAACAATTTTTTGTCACTTTAATTATGAACTATTTAAATAGAGAATTAGCCGATCGAGAGTGGCAAATAAAAGTAAAGGACAACTTTTTTACCCTTAGCTGGTTAGTAAACGGTGTCCGCAAAGAATGGCTCCAGTTGCGCTTTGCTCCTCGCTGCAGTCGGTGGTTGATCATGCGACGCGGTGGCTTAAAAGTTGCTCCAGAATTAAATGGCCATATTTGGTTTCCCCATCAACCAGATCGGCCTTGCTTATCTTTAAGCGATTGGCTCAGCCAAATTCGTAAGTTGCTGACCAATAGATTCAATAAGAATAGTTCTTCTAAGCCACAATAAATCCACAAAAAAAAAGATGCTACCCTTACCGAAACAAAATAAAACTCTCCGCCATTTACATGATCTTTTCTGTGTTAAAGATAGTCAGGGGCGATTTTTGGCTTCTCGTTGGGTTAGCAGACTTTTAATTTGCCCTTCTCCTTCGCCGACAGCTTTGGCAATGCGTTTTGTCCACAAAGAGCTAGTCTTTTGTCTAGCGGCTTTGGCTGCGGCCATTTCTGTTTTTTTTACCAAACCGAGTCTGAGCCTATATTTAGGTTACATTGATTTACGCGTTTTGGAATTGCTTTTTTCACTTATGGCTGCAGCTGCAGGTTTGCAACGAGTAGGTTTCTTTCAGAATCTGGCCGTTCATTTGCGCCGTCACTGCCGCTCTGAAGCATGGTTGGCTAACCTTTTAGTCTTGCTGTGTTTCTTCTCAGCTATGTTTATTACCAACGACGTAGCTTTGATAGTGTTTGTGCCTTTTACTTTACAAGTAATGCGCGGCGCAAGTAAGCAACACTTGATCTTTACCGTCGTTATGGAAACTGTAGCGGCCAATTTGGGCAGTATGGTTACCCCTTTAGGCAATCCGCAAAATATCTTTCTTTGCTCTTTTTACAATTTAAGCCTCAAACAATTTTTAAATTTAACCGTACCTTGGGGATTAATATCGTTAGCTTTAATTGAGTCGGCTATGCTTATTGAAGCTAAATTGTTTTCTTCGTCGACAGCACTAGCTAACGCTGGCGACAACGAATTGCCCAAATTGGACAGAGCCTTGCTGTTGCGCTATTTTCTCTGTTTAGCATTGTGCTTATTAACGGTAGCCAAAGTAATCTCGGCCCATTTTTGTGCAGCCTTCATACTGATCTGGCTTTTAGTTGCTGATAGAGAGTTGCTTAAACGTCTCGACTACGTACTCTTGCTAACTTTTGTATGCTTTTTCATATTTGTAGGCAACACTGCCCAAGTAGAGCAAGTAAAAGAATGGGCCGAATATTTGTTGGCTGGACGAGAATTGTTGGCCAGCGCTTTACTCTCGCAAATTATCAGCAATGTGCCAGCTGCCGTTATGCTAGCCCCCTTTACTAAGCAGAGCGCCGCTTTGCTTTTGGGCGTCAACTTAGGAGGCTTGGGCACTCTGGTAGCCTCTTTAGCCAGCCTTATTTCTTACCGCCTTTATATAAATGGCGCTCAAGCCGACAGTAAGGCCTACTTATATACTTTTACAATTCTAAACTTCGCTTTTTTAGCTATACTCTTGCTTATAGCTTCTTGCTTACTTTAGTTTGCTTTTTCAAGCAAGTTTAATGTTCAACTTCTTGCAAAGTGAGTCTATTCCAGTACCAACGCGGCAAGTTGCCTCCTTGCCTAATAAAAAGTACCAAAACAAACAATCCCCAGAGAATGGAGAAAATACCGCAAGCTAATCCTACCCAAGGGCACCAAAAGATAGCTGCCAAAAGCATGCAAATAGCCAAATCTTCTAATAACGACAGCACCATAGTGCCCATAGAAGTGACGCCAGGCGCCAAATCTACCAGCCAGAGACGCATGAGAGGTTTAGCTAAATTGACTAGAAGAGCTGTCAAACCACCAACGCTGACACCTAAGACAACTAACCCCACCCAATGTGAGCAAGTAATAATAGAAACAGCCAACCAAATAGCTATAGCAGTACGCAAAACTAAACCACAACTGTCCAGAACATGGCCATAAACTTTAAATTTATCGACTATAATTTCTATAACTGCTGCCAGAACAACTAAAGCAATAAAGCGCCAATCAGCCATAAAATAGAAATTGGGATCGAGAAAGAGCCAACCTAAATGGGCTAAAACAGATACACCTAGCAAACTTAGACCAGCACGGACTCCACAACAAGCTGAAATACCGAAGCTGAGAAAAAAGCTCCACCAAAAGGCAGCATCCATAGCTATCTCTGTTCCTCCCAAAAAAAATTCTGGCCCCATCTTCGACGCCGGTCGCTATTGTAGCACAAAAAAAAGACTGCGAAATAAAAGATGGCACTTTGTTCATGCACAAAGTGCCATCTTTATTAGGCAAAAGAAGTAAAAAACTTGCTCGTAAGCCCTAAAAAGATAAAATACTTTTTAAGGCTAAACCTAGCCAAAACTATAAGGAATACTCCATAGAAAGATCGTCCAACTGGTAGCCTTCGAAGTTTTGGATCTTGGCATTCATTTGCTCGCGCATTTGAGCAATTTGTATTTTCATTTGGTTGTTGTAATCATTGACAACAGCCTGCTCTGGACTATTGGCTACTACGTTGCGAGCATGAGCCAAATGGCCTTTGCAAGCGCTTTCGTAGGTGCCAGCCATACCCTTAAGAGCCGGAGGCAAGGTCTGACGCATAATAGCGGCGTCAGCAGAGATGTTAGCATTCTGAGACTCGATATTGGCTTGCTTCATAAGCTCTTGGAACTTGGCTTGGCCATCTTCAGAGTTCATATACTCGTTCATCTTATTGTAATCAGAATAGAGCTCGCTGAGCTGTTTGCTAGCAGGCATGTTAGTGTAGTCTTCGCCTTTATCCAAAGCGGCCAACTGAGCCTGATACTTAACTTCCTTTTCGTAAGCGGCGCGAGCAGCGGCACTCTTAGAATCTTCGGGCACACCTTCAAGAATTTTGGGCTGACCATTCTCAAAGATAAGGTTGCCATTGTCATCTACAGCATAGCTGTTCTTAGAGAAATATTCGCTCTTGGCCAATTCGACCTTATCGGCTTCTCTCTCCATTTCGATCTGAGCTCTCTTATTTTCTTTTTCTTCGAGTTTGCTCAAATCTAAAACGGACTGTTGCATCTCGGCTTGGTTGCCCAATACGCTGAAAGAGTTGGCGGTATTCTCGGGAACTTCTACTCCGTAAGCTTCTAATTTTTCGCGCAAATCTTTGATAGCGGAAGAATAATCTACACCGGCTCCAGTGCCGAGCTCTTTATTAGTATTATCGAAGCTTTTAACTAAGGAAGTAAGAGAAGAAAAACCGCTCCCCATAATGCTGGCTAAATTGCCAATTCCGTCCATGAAAAGATCCTCCTTATAGATCAAAAATATAAGCTTACCCTTATTATCACCAAAAATACTGCACTTGTAAACGAACTGAAAGATTTTTTACAGAAAAATCTCAATTTTACCAGAGTACGAAAGCCCTTTCTATCGGCTTTCAAGATAGGAAGGAAGTTTATAGCGGCTAGTTTTTCTAAGTCCTAAAAGAATATTGAGGACTTTGGCGCTCTGTTCTTGCTTCAAGCCAAAAGTTTCCGCTAAATTCGCTGCCAAACTTTCTAAAGTTAGACAAGGATTGCGCTTTTGGGCTAAAGGAATAACTTCCTTACTATCGGCGGCAATTAAGCCCTCGGGACGCTCTGAACTGACTTCAAAGCCAGAGTCGGCTTGTTTAGCTTTCGCTACTTTAGGATAAATCTGGCCCAAAGTTTCGTACAAAATACGGTTTTCGGTGTCTAGATGCAAAGCTATGCCAAAGCGGAGATCTACAAAAGAGAGCCATTCTCCACTGTCAACGTTTAACACTTCGCAAGTGCCTAAATCAATAGCCTCTCCATCTTTTGTCCCATAAGGGCAGCGGCAAATAACTGGCAAAGAAGCAGCTTCAAATTCACCGGCATGCAAAGGCGGAGGGATCAAGGAAGCCAGCTTAATAAAGAAAGGATCGCTTCCCGGTTTTAAGCGATGTGCGCCATATAATTGGAAAATGTCCAATTCACGCACTACCACTTCATTATTAGAAGTAGCTTCGTAGTCTGGCAAATAATTGCAAAAACTATCGAATAAGTTCATTCCATATTCGCGATTGCTAAATGGCAACTTGCGAGCGATCAAGAAACTATGCCAGGCGGCTACCAACTTCTGGCGCTGTACATTGGCAAAGTTGGGAGGCAAAATTAAGTAGGGACGAGCTTGGGCAATATCTTCACGCTGGAAAGCGCCATCTACTTTGAGCATATAACGAGCGAGCAATTTTATTTTGGGCTCTTCACCTCGGAGATTGGCTAAAGCTGGAGCTTCCAGCTTCTTTTCCTGTGAGTCTTTGTTGGGATCGTCTAGCCAATGACGCACTCGCTCGGCAACTTCCTCGATAGCTTCCGCTTCTAAAGTATCAACAATATCAGCACGTTCCCAGCCTTCACAGGCTACTTCAGCAGAGAAGTGAACGCCAGAAGTTAGAGAAAGCTCAGCCAAGGCTGCAGCAGCCGCTTGACCTAATTGCGGATCATTTAAAAGCGCCCTCAATTTCATTGCCGATTGCTCACTATTGTCTTTAGTTGAAGCTAAAGCTGAGCAAGCTAGTAAACGACAAGCAAGCTCCCTTTCGGTTTCAGAGCGACTATCAATTGTAGCCAGAAGCATTTCTTGAATTTGTCGGCGCAATTGAGATGGATTCCACAAAATGTGCTGAGAATTTAAAATCGCTCCCGGCTTATTGAATATTCCATAAATAACCAGTCTAGCTGCAACTCGACTTAAAGAAGCCATTTGCAAAGCTTCAATAAGCTCGTGAGCTAGTTGCAAATCTCCGCGTAGCTCCTTTCCTTCTGAGCCTAAAATGATAGAGAGACGCCAACAAGCAAAGCGCTCAACAGCTCCTTCCAAGGAAGCCACAAAATCTTCAGAGCTCAATAAGCGGCGCAAGACATTCAGAATATCTTGGTTTTTAGCTACTGACAGTAAAGGAGTATTTTCGGCAAGTACCGCCTGGCTGCCCTTAAAACAAGCCTCTAAGGAAAGGTCGGTGTCCTCTTTAGGGGAGACTAAGCCAGCCAGCATATCTTTAGTGCTCTCGTACACACGCCCCAATAAACCTCTGAAGTGAGGGAACTCTGCAATTTTTCCAGCAAAAGTTAAACCGCTATTTGTAGGCCCAGCCAAACTCTCAACCGTATCGGCTTTAGCAATAAAGCGATAAGAAATAGCTCCCTTTTCGTCACTATAAGCAGCAGCGATATTACTTTTGCCTACTAATTTGTCGGCACTAACTTTGGCTATTCTGCCTACAACTCGATTGTGGAAGTGGTAAGCTTGGTATCCTTCTATAAATCCGTGGCGTCCAACTACAGAAGAAGGTACTTTACCAAGTTGATCGGCGCTAAATACCGCCCAACGCAATTCTTTTTCTTCGTCGATAAAGCAACTCAAAAGAGGCAATCCCTTTTGCAAAAATACCGACATATCCAAAGTTGATACTTTTTCTAAAATAGGCAGACCAAGAATAATGTAACCGCTAAAAGAGTAATTTTCGGCGCAAAGTTTTTGTAATTCTTTGTTATCTTTTACATAAAGAATTTTAGTCAAACCACTGTAAGTATCCCAAAAAGAAGCTAGGGCACCTTTATTAGTAAGTGAAAGCAACTTGCTAAAATCATGCAAAGTGTCTTCAAACTTCTCGCCTATCAAAGTTAGAGCTACTAAATTTAGACCAAAGGCTCGTCCTACACTCAGCATAGAATAAAGAGAGTGCTCGCTTAAATAAGTTTCCGGCAAAAATTGTTCTATAAGATCTTCATCAATAATTTTAGCTTGCAAATCGGTATAGAGGCAAAAAGCCGACAGAGTGCCTGGATTTACTTTTTTACCATAAGCTTCAAATAGCGAACTAAGGGCACATTGTGCAAAAGTGGGACCTTCCTTTTCCGGCACTAATTCCAATAGCTTGTGCAAAACAGCAGCCGTATCTTCGCGACCACCATCTTCAGCTATATCGCAAACTACCGAGCGGAAAGTACGCTGTTTCATAGTTTTAATCAAAAAGTCGCAAACTTCTTTAACATCTTTATCTTGAGGAGCTATCTCACTTCCAGAAAAAAAAGTTTCAACAGCTTGATATCCCAAAGGACTGATCTTAACAATTTGTTTGTTGCCTAAATCTTTCTTAAGTTCACTCTCAGTCAGCCTTCGAGAAAAAATGTCAGCTAAAATGCAAGTAGCCGCTAAAATATTGGCATTAATGGGTAGCCCCTTATTGTGCAAATTTTCGCTTACAGTGGTGGTATCGCAATTTAAAAGTTCTTGGCAATTAGCGAAATTATCTTTGATAAAATTGACCGTCTTAGCGACATGTTTACTTTGAGAATGGCGTGTCAATCTTGACAAATAGCCGAAAACTGTACGATTTGGTTTAATGACAGTTGCCAAGAAACTTACCATTTGAGCAACGGGAGGTATCCTAATGCTCTTAAATTCATGAGAGCAAGTTTCGTGGAAGTCTAGAACTAGGCAATCTTCGTCCAATTCGACAAGGTAACGCACCAGTTCAGTTCCGAAGCTGACTTGGATATCGAGCCCTTGTCGACCGCCATAGCCTTTAATACGTTCCGCCTTATTAATTTGGGCACTTTGAGAAAAATCGACATTTGCTGCCGATTTAATGGCCGCAACGGAGAAATCAACGCCAAAGTTATAGACAAAAGCAGGTACTCCAGCCCGCTCTCGTTGTGAAACTTCCGCCTGACTTAAAATAATATTGTGTACTCGAAAGAGCGGCTGGGAGTCATTATCTAAACAAAAAGCTACTCCCTCACCTTCGCGAAAGACGGAAAAGCCAGCTTCTGTCGCTTTATAACTGGTAAATGCAATATTCTCCGCTTGGACAGTCTTTTTTTTGCGAAAAATATTTTTCAAAGCCCGAAACATTGTCATCCCTGCCTTTCACTAGACTTAATTGATTTATTTACTACCAGTGCCGTAAAATATGAGCCTATACAGACTCCGAGTGGGAGCGAGCATGATAGGAGGAACGAGCCAAAGGCGCCGATTCCACATATTTAAAGCCACGCTTGAGCCCTTCTTGACGATAGAAAGCAAATTCTTCCGGAGTGCGATAACGCATAACGGGAACATTTTTCAAACTTGGCCGCAAGTACTGCCCAATAGTTAAAATGTCGGTACCGACACTGCGCAAATCATCCATTACTTGCAAAACTTCGCGATGACTTTCTCCTAAACCGACCATAAGTCCAGATTTAGTCATCATTTGAGCTTCACCATGTTGCTGAGCGTACTCTTTAGCATGTTGGATAATATTTAAACAACGTCGATAATCACCGCGAGAGCGCAAGCGCGGATAAAGTCTGGGCACAGTTTCTACATTGTGATTGAGCACTTTAGGTTCGGCCGCCAGCACAATATTCAGTGCTTCTAAACTGCCGCCGAAATCGGGTATAAGCACCTCTACTTTAGTTTGCGGCGAAGAAGCTTTAACAGCTCTAATAACTTCGGCAAAGCGAGAGGCTCCACCATCAGACAAATCGTCGCGAGTTACGGAAGTTATTACTACATACTTTATGTTTAAATCGACGGCCGCTTGAGCTACGCGTTCAGCTTCTTGGTCTTCTAAAGGCCACGGCCGCCCTTTAGTTACCGCACAATAGGCGCAACCTCTAGTACAAATGCTGCCCAAAATCATAAACGTAGCCGTACCACAGCTCCAACATTCGGAGATATTGGGACAACGCGCTTCTTGGCAAACGGTATGTAAAGTTTGCTTTTTCAACGTACTATTGACAGCGCCATAAGAAGTGGTAGTACGTGTACGCACTTTAAGCCATTCCGGCTTAGCGATATTCTTTTTCCATTCTGCAGAGCCGACTTCAGGGATTAGCAACTCGTCTTCAGCTAAAAAATGCTCTAAATCGACAACTTGAGATTCTGGTGTATTGGTCAAGCCGAAAATACCTTTCTGTTTTGCCAAAGTATTGGTCTTAAGCGCGTCTGAAACGACGAGCCGGAGCAGGGAAAAAGTTGATAGGCGTACCTAACGCATGGTGCGCAGCCTCAGCCACAGACTCAGAAAGGCTGGGGTGAGGATGGATAGTAGAAGCTATATCCTCCAAAGAAGCCGCTTTATGTAAAGCCAAAGTACCTTCAGCAATTAAATCGCAAGCGTGCTCGCCAATTATGTGTAAGCCGAGCACTTGTTTGCTTTCAGCGTCAGCAACTATTTTTACAAAGCCATCGGTGTGGCCGCTGATATTAGCTTTACCCAAAGCAGCTAAGGGGAACTTACCTATAGCTGTTTTGTAGCCTAACTCTTCAGCTTTTTCTTGCGTAAGGCCTACGCTAGCCACTTCCGGCTGGCAGTAAGTAGCTGAAGGACATTGCTCATAATTGAGTAGCTGCGGTTCTAAACCGAAAGCATGTTCGACCGCTACAATGGCTTCAGCAGCGGCCATATGGGCCAATTGAGGAGCAGGCACAATATCGCCAATAGCATATATATTATCTACTTCGGTGCGCATATAACAATCGACTGGAATAAGGCCGCGCTCCGTAAGTTTAAGGCCAACTTCTTCTAAACCAAGATCAGCCAAGTTGGGGCTTCGGCCTACAGCGACCAAAAGATAAGCAGCCTCTAAACAATTTTGACCGGCACCATTTTCTGGCAAGCCTTCTCCCCAAATTCGTACATTCTCACCCACGCGTTCCGCTTTATCTACTAGGGTTCCGGTATATATTTTCCAGCCAGCTTTGCGACACAAGCGTTGCATTTCCGCCGAAACTTCACCATCTTCCAAAGGTAATAAACGTTCAGCCAGTTCAATAACGGTAATTTGCGTTCCTAAGGAGGCAAAAATTGAAGCGAATTCCATGCCTACAGCTCCGGAGCCCACCACAATCAACGATTGAGGAACTTCTGTCAAATTCAAAATATGATCAGAGGTAAGAATGCGCTCACCATCAATAGGGAAAATTTTAGGCACGGCCACAGAAGAGCCTACAGCCAAAATCAAGCGATCAAATTCTATTTTTTCTCCGTTTGTTTCGACAGTTGTACTATTAAGCAAACGGCCACGACCATGAATAACTTTTACATTATTGCGCTTTAACAGAGAATCTATGCCCATAGCTAAACGGCGCACGATTCCATTTTTGCGCTCCTGAACTTTGCTCATATCTATTGAAGGAGCGCCTTCTAAGTTGATACCAAAGGAAGACGCTTCTTTTATAGCTTGGAAACGTAAGGAGGCTTCCACCAAAGCTTTTGTGGGAATACAACCACGATTTAAGCAAGTGCCACCCAAATTTTTATCTTGTTCTATCAAGGTAACTTCAAAGCCAAGCTGTGCGCCTCTTATAGCCGCAGTATAACCGCCGGGGCCTCCACCTAAAATACAAAGCCGCATAGTACGCCTCCCTCTAGATATTAAGTTAAAGTTAAAGATTGATTTCCTGACGATCTAAAGGAGAGTCAGGACGGACAACGGGAGCTCCACACTGAGGGCAGCGCAATACTCCCAATTCTATTGGACAATCTTCGGACCAAAAAGGCAAAGCACATTCCCTATAGATATAGGCGTCACAATGTTCATTGGTGCAAAAGACCACAAAAGGATTGCCTTGAAGATTTAATTTTTGCGTGAGATAGCGACCACTATTTATGCGCTTCACTTTTTTTTCATAGCTGCGCAAAACTAAATGGGGTTTACCGTCTCCAGAAGGCATAATGTTGTTCCTTTCTCTGCTGTTGCAAACGGACAGACTTTAATTTTGAGCCATGTAAGCTTCAACTTCGCTTCTTTCAGTAGGCATACCGGGAGTGAGCAATTCGCTGCCAACTTCCGTCACCATATAGTTACGTTCGATACGGATACCGTGCACTTCTTCCAAGCAAGGAGCCAACTTGCTAGGATTAACATATTTTCGCACTAAATCGACATAGTCTCTATGTTGCAATAATTCGGCAATAAAGTACAAACCTGGCTCTATAGTGCAAACTAAGCCGGGCTCTAAATTTCTATTAAGACGCAAACTCTTCCAGCCTAAAAGCGAGCTGCGCTCGCGTCCAGGAGCATAACCAGCCAAGTCGCCCAAGTCTTCCATGTCATGCACATCTAAGCCCATCAAATGGCCGATACCATGAGGCATAAATAAAGAGATCACATTTTTATCAACATATTCTTGGATAGTTCCACCTTGCAAAAGGCCATAATCGGCCAGACCTTCAGCGAAAGTTTCCAAAGCTAAACGGTGAACGTCAGCATAATTGATTCCAGCTTTAAGGGCTCCAGCACAGCGGCGATGAGCAGTCAAGACAATATCGTAAATTTGCGCTTGTGCAGGCGTATAGTGGCCACTAACCGGCCAAGTATTAGTAATGTCGCCAGCCCAGCCGTTTTTGTTTTCGGCGCCGAAATCGACTAAAAGCAAGCGATTGGCTGCCAAATCGGCACCCAGTTTGATCTGGTGCAAACGTTCGCCGGAAGTACTAATAATGGGATTAAAAGAGAGCGAGCCTCCAGCTTGATTTACTGTGTGCAACATAGCTGCAGCAATATCATATTCATTTTTCGCTTTAGGCAAAGCACGTAAACCAGCTAAATGGGCTTGTACGGTAAGGGAACAAGCGTCGCGCAACTCTGCCTGAGCAGCTAAATCGGCGTGCAAACGCAAATCGATCACAGCTTTGGCTAAGAGGCGATCTGGCTCATAATCCAGGCTGGGAATGCGTCCCAAAAGCGACTCAAAAGCTAAATTCTGTGATTCAGCAGGCAAAGGCAAAGCAGCCAATTTATTAGGATCAATTTCGAGAAGAAAAGCTTCCAATTCGTCAGTGCAATGGACTTGACAACCACTGCGGGCAGCAGCTTCTTGAGGGTCTTCGCCAGGGCCGCTCCAGATAATATCATCTAAAGTGTAAGGGGGCAAAAACAGATGAGCTTGACCTTTATGAAGCAAAAAATAGCTCCCTGGAGCTGCCCAACCAGCGAAATAAAGGAAATGGCTGGCCGGTCTAAAGGGGTAAATATTATCTGGGTAATTGCGGCACTGTTCGAAACCGCTACTCAAAAGGACACTGTAAGGAGCTATGGCTTTAGCTAAAGTTTGGTGGCGAAAATGTAAAGGGCTCACTTTTTATCTTCTTTCTTTTTCTAAAAACTTATACTACAACAACTTTTATGCTTACAACCGAACCCTTTTTCTAGAAAACGAGCACCTTTTCCCGCCCCAATTGCCTTTCACTTGGTTAAGTAATTGTACATTCAGTACCAAGAATCAACATTTTGCTAAAAGGGAAGAAATCAGAAAAAGAAAAGCTTTAACGGTTCGTATTCGAAAAAGATGGTAAAAACCCAAAAACAAAATCGTCTCAAATGCAACTTAGTCGAAATATTACTTTTTTTGAATTTTAGGTTGCACAAAAGATCCAAAGAGGAGAACGTTGTAAAAACGTGACAAACGAAAATTCAAACACCAAGATTGAGGATAAAGAAGCCCTCGACAGCACGTTGTCACCAGCTTCTGCCCAACAGCCTCAAGATGAAACCTCTTTGTCTGAACTAAACAGTCAAGAGGAAGAAGAAGTTCCGATTGAGTCCCCTATTGAGTATGCCGCCGAGGATACTCAGGAAAAGGGCCGCGAAGAAGGGGTACAAACTCCTCCCCCGCTTCAAGAAGGCGAAGATCCGGAACATTACTGGTTCCATCATGTTTACCAAGGGCCTGGCGTTCCCCAGCTAACGGCCCGAGCCGTAATTATGGGCGCTTTAATCGGCGGCGTCATGTCTCTGTCCAATTTATATGTAGGCTTAAAAACCGGCTGGGGCTTAGGTGTAGCCATTACAGCTTGTATTTTGTCCTATTCAATTTGGACAACTTTGCATTCGCTGTTCCCTAAGATTTTCAAGACGCAAATGAGCATCCTGGAAAATAACTGTATGCAATCTTGCGCTTCTTCGGCTGGCTATTCTACCGGCGGCACTATGGTCTCAGCCATTGCAGCCTATCTAATCTTAACTGGCACCCATATGAGTTGGGGCGTTTTAACGATTTGGACTTTCTTCTTGGCTGCTTTGGGCGTTTGCATGGCCATTCCCATGAAACGTCAGATGATCAATATCGAACAATTGAAGTTCCCTTCCGGTATTGCTTGCGCCGAAACTTTGCGCAGCTTGCATTCTCACGGTGCTGAAGCTATACGCAAAGCCAAAGCTTTGGGTATAGCCGGTTTGGGCGGCGGCTTGTTGGCCTTCTTGCGCGACGGTTGGGGTAAGATTCCCGGTCAAATACCTTTCCCTGGTTCAATTTGCGGCTACTCCATGAAGAGCCTAACCTTCAGTTTCGATATTAGCGGCGTGATGATTGCCGCTGGTGCTTTGGTAGGTTGGCGCGTTTCCTGGTCTATGCTCTTAGGAGGTATTCTTTGCTACGGAGTATTGGCCCCTTGGATGACCAATATCGGCGCTATCGACAGTGCAGCTTTGGCTGACAGCGGCTACCGTACAATTGTAGGTTGGAGCACTTGGACTGGCGCCGCTATTATGGTTGCCTCTGGTTTAACCATGTTCTTTATGGAATGGAAGACTATGGCCCGCGCTTTCAGTGGTTTAGCCAATATTTTTGGCAAAAAGAAAGAAAAAGTACACGATCCTCTGGAAGATATTGAAGTTCCCACTTCTTGGTTTATGTTGGGTACGCTTATTTCCGGTATCGGATGCATTTTAGTGCTGCACTTCATTTTCCACACTACTTGGTGGATGGGCTTAATCGCCGTAGTAGCCACTTTCTTCCTGGCTTTGGTAGCTTGCCGTGCTACTGGTGAATCTGACATTACTCCCGTCGGCGCTATGGGTAAAATTACTCAGCTGACTTTTGGTTTATTGGCCCCTTCCAATGTGACCACCAACTTAATGACCGCCGGTTTAACTGCTGGTGCAGCCGGTTCTTCTGCCGACTTGCTGACCGACCTCAAGAGCGGCTACGTTTTGGGTGCCAACCCCAGACAGCAATTTTTAGCTCAATTTAGCGGTATCTTCGCCGGTACTTTAGTGGCTGTTCCCGCTTTTTATTTAATCGTTCCCGATGCCTCCGTCTTAGGTGGCGACCAGTGGCCAGCTCCCAGCGCTCAAGTGTGGGCTAAAGTAGCTGAGCTTTTGAAAGATGGTTTCAGTGCTCTTCACCCAACCGCTCAGTTGGGTATGCTTATCGGCTGCTTAATCGGCATTGCCATTCCTTTGCTGGAGAAATATTTGCCCGAAAAAATGCGCAAATTTATCCCTTCAGCTACCGGTTTGGGCTTAGCTATGGTAATTCCCTTCTACAATTCTTTGTCTATGTTTATCGGCGCTTGCATTGCCACTTACTTAGAAAAGAAGCACAAACAAATGTCCGACGACTACGTAGTGCCAGTAGCTTCCGGTATTATCGCTGGCGAATCGCTTGTAGGTGTGGCTATTGCCTTAAAGATGGCCTTGCCTGGCTTAATGAAAACTTTAATGCCAAGCAAATTTTAGGCTTTTAGCCTAAAATTTAAATAATTATGGCCGCAGAACCGGTTGCTTATGCAGCGGACTCTGCGGCCATAATTATTTTGGAGCCGAGCTCCACGCCCTTTTAGTCGTTGAGAGCCGCTCCCACAAACATAAGGAAGACCAGAATAGAAATGGCCACAAAGACTACGCCGCCGCAGCAGCCCAAGGCAAAACCAGAGATAAAGTTTTTGTTAGCTTTACGATCTTGCTCTTCTTTGGCTATAGATGTCAGCTGCGGCTTCAAAGCAGTCTGGCGAGTCGGCGCAACACTTGGCTTTTGAGAAGCACGTGCTGTGGGAGCAGCCGTAGGTTGGCTACCAACTTGGGGAGAAGCCGCTTGGGTGGCGGCGGCAGAAGCAGCACTAAAAGGCGCTGCCGCCGCTACAGAGGCTCCGCCCTGCTTCTGATTTGAGCTCGTCTCCGGCTTGGCATTGGCCAAACGTGGCGCAGCTTGACCAGGCGCCTTGGGAGCATTGTCGGAGGCGTTGTCGCTCCATTGAGCTACCGAACGTTCAACCCATTGATGCAATTCACCAGTATCTTTAGGCATATTGTTGCCAGCGGCAGACACCGAATTAGGCTTAGGTGCTTCAGGATTAGATGCTTTTTCCGAAGTTTCCCTAGAAGTGTCGACCAACTTGGCTGTGACAGGAGCAGAAGACGTCGAATTGACGGCAACTGGTTGAGGTTCTGGCGAGAAAGGACGCTTGGCCATTTCAGGCTCAGCTGGACCAGATAAAGGCTGCACATCTTTGTGGGGGTGTTCACCTTGAGGCTGCTCACTTTGAGCGCCGCGCCCTTTGCTAAGATCAACTTTCAACAATGTAGAAGTTGGCGCCGATTTTAGCTCTGGCTTAGTCGACGCAGACACACTCGGTAAGCGATGCTGGGACGCTTCTTGAACAGCCATAGCCGATTGCACTACACCAAAACTAGAAACGTGATGTGTCAAACCGGATGGCTCAGCCTTTTCTGTAGGCAAAGAAGCGCCACACTCCATGCAAAAACGACTGCCAAGTTGATATTCAGCCTGGCAATTAGGGCATTTTAACATATAGAACTACTTCCTAGCGGCCGCTGGTACCATGAATTTTATTCTTATTCTTTTGATACCAAGCGCCAAAACCGTAATCATCAATATATTTACGCATTTCTGTAGGAGGCACAGTTTGCTCTTTGAGCCAGCTGCCGTAAATAGGATTAGGCAAAAGGAAGAAAGTATTACCCAATTTGGTAATGTTGCTCTTCACTTGTTCGTTGCGAGCTTGCAAAATTTCCTTATTGTTGGTCATTTCATTATCGACGAAAACGGGCATATCATATAAATTGTCGCCGAACCAACCAATTACTTCGTACTGGGTGCGTACTTCTACGCGACGGCCAGCCTTATCGCTGTAATTTTGAGCAATATCTTTACCGAGAACGCTAGCAGCAGAGATCTTCATATCTTCGACGATCTTTTTGGCTCCAGCTTTATCGCGTTTTTTGTCGCGCAAAATTAAGCGATCATTTAAGTCGGGAGTATTTAAGCCCAAATTGACCAAAGCTTTGAGAGTAGCTTCACGCAAAGATTCATCGCGATTGGTTAAATAAATAGGAGTAATACCAAGTTCTTGGCAATAAAGCAAGAAACTGACAGCACCGGGCACTTCACGGCACATAGCTGGCTCGGCACCTTGTCCTTGACACCAAGCGCTCCATAATTGCTCATTGTAAGGAATATTGTTAATTAAACACCAAGCTTCAATACCACTATTGTCAATAACAGTTTCGTCAATATCCAGCACAATAGCTAAAGGCTGATAAAGGTGCAAAATCGAGCCGTCGGGCTGGCGGTGGTATACTTCTTTGCAAAGTTTGCCATTGACGCGCACATAGCTATTGAGGCGAAGTTTATCGTCGATAGCTTGAGTGGCCATATTGTAAGTCTGATAGCAAAGGCCTTTGTATTCAGCAGAAGTTTGCAACCAAGTAATGGAAGCGGTCAAAGGAGTAAGGCGAGCGGTAGGATCTTTAGACTCTTCGGCAGCTTGCACTCCAAAAGGCATTACACAGGCGGTGCAAAGGGCCAGAGAAAGGAAGAATTTTCCAGCGAATTTATACATATTTATTATTTTTTACCTCCAAGTTCCCGAAAAATGCCTATTTACTGACAAGCAAATTTTCGCGGACTTTTTTCATATCCGCAGTACTGACGCCGCAGTTGTGCAAGAAAGGCTCAATACCGCCAGCTTTATCAACATTTTTAAATACGACTCTCAACCAATCAGCCTGAACTTTTAAGCCTTGGCTATTGCGTTGAGAAGCTAAATAATCGTCCATAATAATAGGACGCGGTACGCGCAAAAGTTCCAAAACTAAAGCAGCCATAATACCGGTGCGATCTTTGCCTGCCGAGCAATGGAAAAGCACAGGGTAGCTACCTTTGTTAGCCAATACTTTGAAGAATTGACTAATAGTAGAATAATTTTGCTTTTTGATATAAGAAGCATAAGCTTCTTGGCCTGTGCCACTGGTGCAAACCATAGGCAAATTGTAAATTTTTTTGACGCTGCCAGCAAAAGCAGGTTTGTCACGCCCTTCGGAAGCGATTTCTTTGGTAGTGCGCAACTCTATAACAGAGACTATCCCTTTATCCTTCAAAATTTCGATGTCGGAATCGTTGATATAACACAACGCACCGGAGCGATAAAGTACGCCTTCTTTAACAAAGAAGCCGTCAGAAGTGGGCAAACCGCCCAATTGTCTAGTATTGCGCGTACCGTGCAATTTTACTTTACGTTCTTGCTCCGTAAGCTTAGGCTTTAATTTTTTAGCCTTCGGAGCTTGAACAGCAGTTTTCTTAGCGGCACTCTTCTGGTCTTTATTTTTAGCGGTCGCTTTAGTTTTGGCCTTGTCTGCCTGAGCTTTTTTCTTTTTGCTAGCAGAATTGGCCGCTAAAAGTGAATGGCTATTTATGGACTCGCCTGAGCGGTTGTCCAAAACGTGACCAGAAGGCTTAAAATTGCCATTAAGCGCTGATTCTTGGCCAAAAGGCTCTACACCCCAAGCCGACGCGGAAACGGCTACTCCCAATATAAAAGTAAAAAGCCAACTTTTATTCATTTTTATCAAATCCTTACCAGCCCAAAATCGGTTTTAGATTCGCCTCCAGGCACCTTTCTCCCCTGCCTAGTCTTTTTCTCCACAAATGGTTGCGTTATTTAAGCAAATACATAACAAATTGAGAGGAACTTTTTTTACTAATCAGAAATTTTCCCCACTATGAGTACCCTCTTGATTAAGAACGCCGCTATGGTTGCCACTTTTGATGACAACATGAGGCGCATTGAAAATTGTGACATATTAGTTAAAGGCAATCGTATTGCCGAAATAGGCCCCAAGTTGGAGGCCCCCAACGTCGATAAAGTGATCGACGCCACCGGCATGTTGGTGATGCCCGGTATGATCAATTGCCACCATCACCTTTATCAGACTTTGACGCGCAATATTCCTCGCGTCCAGGAAGCCGAACTCTTCCCTTGGCTGGTAAACTTATATGAGCTTTGGCGTGAGCTCACTCCCGAAGCCCTTTACTGGTCTACTCTAACCGGTTTAGGCGAATTGCTTTTAACTGGTTGTACTACCAGTACCGATCACTTCTACGTATTTCCTGAGCATTGCCCCGATCATCTCTTTGATCAGCAAATTAAAGCCGCTCAAAAGATCGGTATCCGCTTCCAGCCTACTCGCGGCTCTATGTCCCGCGGCAAAGACAAAGGCGGCTTGCCTCCCAACGATGTAGTACAAAGCGAAGACAAAATTTTAGCCGACTGTGAGCGCGTTATTAAAGCCTATCACGATCCCGATCCTTTAGCTATGATCAAGATCGCTTTAGCTCCTTGCTCTCCTTTCTCCGTTACTCCCGAACTTTTATCGGAAACTGTCAAATTAGCCAGAAAATACAAAGTACGCTGCCATACTCACGTAGCCGAAACCAAAGACGAAGACGCTTATTGCTTAGAAATGTACGGCAAGCGCCCCTACGACTTCATGGAAAGCGTAGGCTGGACTGGCGATGATATTTGGTTCGCTCATTGCTGCTACTTAAATGACGAAGAAATTAAGAGAGCGGCTGAAAGTGGCACCGGCGTTTCTCACTGCCCTGCCTCTAATATGCGTTTAGCTTCCGGCGTAGCTCGCGTACCTTCTATGGTTGAGCACAATGTGGCTGTAGGTTTAGGCGTCGATGGCAGCGCCTCCAACGATTCTTCCGATATGTTGGGCGAAGTTCGCAATTGTATGTTAGTGCAGCGCCTCCACTTCGGCGTAGACGCTATGCCTGCCGAAAGAGCTCTCACTTTAGCTACTCGCGGCGGCGCTCGCGTCTTGGGCTACAAAGAGTTGGGCAAACTGGAAGTCGGAGCTGGAGCCGATATTATCGGTATTTCCTTAAATAGACTTGGCTACGCCGGCGCTCTTTCCGATCCGGTCGCAGCTATAGTCTTCTGCGGCGATAGCCACATTGTGGACTTCTCCGTAGTCAACGGCCGCCAAGTTGTCAAAGACGGCAAGCTTTGCTTAGTCGACGAAATGGAAATCTTCCACGAAGCCAACCGCTGGTCGAATTACATGATTGAAAAAGCCGAAAAGAATACCGGCATCAACATGCGCTCCAAAGAGGGCCCCGGCATGGAAGCTCCCCGCCCTTCACTTGAGCAAAAGTAGTTAACCTATAAAGCAAAAACAAAAGCGGCCGTCCCCACAAAAGGTTCGACCGCTTTTTTACATTTAATTGTATATATTGTTAATCGAGACCATCATTCATACGATCTATAAGATCATCTATATAATCTGACTCCTCTGCACTATCACAAGACTCATTGTAGAATCCTTGATCACTATATTTTGACCAAAGGTCATACATTTGTTTATAATTTTTTTCAATATAATGCGCAATTTTATTTAGTTTTGAAGCTGGAATATTACCAGTTTTGCTAATAACTACACTTCCATCAGAACGAACCCAAAATTTAGCGGAGCCACTCTCTCTGTGATCCTTACTTGCATGAGCATGCATAGCTTCAATAACACAATGTGAAGTAAAGTATAAATAATACCCACAGATTTTTTCATTAGCGAAATTTGGCATATATTATAAAAACTCCTTATTTTTATTGTAGACTTGCAACATTTTATGCAATTCTTGATCGTCCATATTGGTTTCAATGACAGTTCCATCATGTTCTATAACTGCAGCACATTCAGGATTGTACAAATTTAAAACTCTGATAAAACGACCTTTAACAGTAAAAGCATAGCCCAAAGAGACCATATCGGCTTGATCAATAACCCTTTCCAAATTAAGCATAACGAAGGCTCACTTTCTTTATAGGTTTTAAGAACGTCTCAGCATCCATATACAAGTTTTTTAAAATAGGTACAAGATCGATATAATCCTCAACTTCACCAACTTCACGATATTTAGCCACCACTTCAATATATCCATTATCCCAATTAATAATATCTGTATACCGTTCCAATTTTGCTGAAGTCTTAAAACGTATAACCTTTTTCCCATAAGAGAAGATCGTATATCCACCTCTATTGCTTAAAAAAGCCTCACCATTCATCGGAATTTAACCTCGTTCAGCATAGAATAAACAAAATGCGCAGCTTCCAATTTTTGGGAGTTGCGCATTTTTTACTTAGCTAGAGCCGACTCACTCTAGCAGCGAATCGACTAGCAGCTATTCAATTATTAGTCTTTTACGGTATAGTCGGCATCGACTACTTCTTCGTCGCCTTCAGCTTTACCGCTCTTAGGAGCTTCCTGGCTGGCTCCAGCCTGTCCAGCTCCAGCTTGCTGCTGAGCTTGGTAGAGACTCTCACCAATCTTCTGAGCGGTCTGAGCCAGCTCGTCGGTAGCTTTCTTGAGCTCGTCACGATCCAGAGGCTCGGCGGCGGAAGCCTTCTTCACTCTCTCGATAGCGTTTTCGATAGGAGCCTTGACGGTAGCGGAGACTTTGTCACCAGCGTCACGCAGAGCTTTTTCGATTTGATAGACTAAGCTGTCAGCTTTGTGGCGGAGCTCAATCTCTTCACGTCTCTTCTTGTCTTCGCTGGCGTGACTGTCGGCATCTTTGACCATACGATCCACTTCTTCTTTGGAGAGGTTGGTGGAAGCGGTGATCTTGATGTTCTGGCTCTTACCAGTACCCTTGTCGACGGCGCTGACGTTGATAATACCGTTAGCATCGATCTCGAAGGAGACTTCGATCTGAGGTACCCCACGGGGTGCCGGCGGGATGTCGGTCAGTACGAAGGTGCCCAGAGTCTTGTTGTCGCGAGCGAACTCACGCTCACCTTGTAATACGTGAATCTCTACCTGAGTTTGCATATCAGCAGCGGTGGAGAAGACTTCACTCTTCTTGCAAGGGATAGAGGTGTTGCGGTCGATAAGCTTGGTCATTACGCCGCCCAAGGTTTCGATACCTAAGGACAGAGGAGTTACATCGACCAAGACTACGTCTTTGACTTCACCGGTAATTACAGCGCCCTGAATGGCAGCACCTAAAGCTACGCACTCATCGGGGTTGATGTCCTTGGAAGGCTCTTTGCCGAAGAATTTGCGGACAAATTCCACAACTTGAGGCATACGAGTGGAACCACCGACTAACAAGACGCGGTCGATTTCTTCTTTCTTCAAGCCGGAATCTTCCAGAGCTTTGCGGCAAGGCTCTTGGCAACGCTCTAATAAATCGGCGGTCAAAGCTTCGAACTGAGCACGAGAGAGGTTCATATCCAAGTGCTTAGGGCCGGTAGCGTCGGCAGTAATGAAGGGCAAGTTGATGTTGACGTTCAGCATCTGAGAGAGCTCGATCTTAGCTTTCTCAGCAGCGTCTTTAATACGCTGAGCGGCCATCTTATCTTGACGCAAATCTACGCCGTTTTCTTTCTTGAAGTCTTCAGCAATCTTGTCGACAATGCGCATATCCCAGTCATCGCCGCCCAAGTGAGTATCACCATTGGTAGCTTTTACTTCGAATACGCCATCACCAATTTCCAAAATGGAGACATCGAAAGTACCACCACCTAAGTCGAAGACCACGACCTTCATGTCGCCTTCGCCTTTATCAAGACCGTAAGCCAAAGCAGCAGCTGTAGGCTCGTTGATAATTCTCTTGACGTCTAAACCAGCGATAATACCAGCATTTTTAGTGGCCTGACGCTGTGAGTCGTTAAAGTAAGCAGGTACGGTAATAACGGCTTCCTTGACGGGCTCACCTAAGTAGGCTTCGGCATCGGTCTTCAATTTTTGAAGAATCATAGCGGAGATCTCTTCGGGAGAATATTTCTTACCATCGATCTCGACGCGGTGATCAGTACCCATATAACGCTTAATGGAAGCTACGGTGCCGTGAGGGTTGCTTACGGCCTGACGCTTAGCTAATTCACCGACTAAGCGCTCACCAGTTTTAGAGAAACCTACTACGGAAGGCGTAGTGCGATTGCCTTCGGCATTGGCAATTACGGTAGGTTTGCCATTTTCCATGAAGGCGATTACTGAGTTAGTAGTTCCTAAGTCAATACCAACAACTTTCGACATAAATTTTATCCTCCTCGTTCGCCTTCCCTCAAGCTCCCCCGGCGAACGTAAACTTCTTTTCTTTCGCAGATAATGTACTACGTCAGACGTAAGAAATATGCATGTTGAGTATTAGAGTAGTATTAGAATTTTTGCTCTAAAAATGGCTGCCAAACACGACCGGTGGGCCAATAAGTGAAAGTTTGCTCAGTTTTATGCCAAGGGAAACTGATTTGATAAGACCATAAAGCGATGCCTCCTTGGCGCAAGGCACTACTAGCTCCATATTTTCGATCGCCAGCCACAGGACAGCCCAAATTGGCAAATTGAGCCCGAATTTGATGGTGACGACCGGTCTCTAACTTAACTTCAACTAAAGTGCGAGTGCGTCCCTGAGCCAAAACACGGTAGTTTAAACGCGCCAATTTGGCGCCAGACTCTGTAGAGGCAACTACACGCGAAACATTGTTTCGTCCGTCTTTGAGCAAATAGTCTTCCAAGGAGGCTTCAGAGGCAGGTAAGCGGCTGCCATTTTCTATCAAAACCAAATAAGATTTACTGACCTTGTCAGTTTGGAGCAATTTGTTAAGGGCCGCAGCGCCAGTAGAAGTTTTGGCCATAAATACCAAGCCGCCCGCAGGCCGATCCAAACGATTGACCACGTAGGCTTGTCCCCATTGCTCTCGAGCCCAATCTAAAAGAGAAAACGCCCGTCCGGGATCAGGCTGGGTAGGCATACCCACAGGCTTAACGATCACGGCCCAAGCGTTGTTTTCGAACACTATTGAAGGTGGAAGAAGCGACAAAAAGCTTATTCCTCTCTCAGAGAACGCACAGAAGTTACACCTTGACGAACTTCTTCTATTAAAGCTTGACGTCTGTCTGTGGGAATGTCCAAATGATCAGCCAAAGCTTCTACCATCTTCTTTTCGCTGCCAGCTAAAACACCATCTACCATAGCCATGGCGGCCGCCGCTTGCAAAATTTCTTCGCGCTTGCTTTGCTCAATGCTGTCCACATCAAAGTTAAGTTCTTCGGTGGGAGGAGCGACCATCATCTTGGAAATTTCATTCATTTCTTCTTCGGTGCAACCAAGTTCGGACACAACACCGCCCAAAAATTCACGCTCATGTTCTTCAATAACGCCGTCAGCCCACATCATGTGGATTAAACTTTTTACCAAAGCATTGGTTTGCGCATCCATAGTGATAAAAACCTCCCGCCGGTTAAGCGTTTAAAAAATAAACAATTTTCACAACCAAAAGCCCTACCGATAGGCTATCAGCCGCCAGGGCTTTGTTTCAAAGCTTCTTAGCAATTTGCTTTTGTTCCTGTTGAAAAACAAACGCCAGCTGACAAGATTTATAGAAGCAAAAGCTAAACAAGCCAAAGAGCTTGAAATCGTGTACAATTGAAAAAATAACCTTAGGAGTTTAGGCAAGAATTATGACGCAAGCCGTTTCTTTACATAAATTATTTAAACAAATTGCCGCTATATTTTTAATTGCTTTCGTTTTCTGCCCTACTTTAGCTTGGGCAGGCAAGCCAACTATCTCGGGGGTAATTAAAGCTTACAATCCGGGCGGGCGACGCATGCAAATCCAGCGTGACGACGGTGTAGTCAAAACGATTATTATGCGCCCAGGCTGTCAATTTATGCTCAATGGCCAAAAAACTTCCAGCAATTCTTTTAGGCCACAAATGAGAGTATGCGTACGTATTTGCGGTTCGGTAGTAGGCAACCCCTTAGAATGTGACTTAATTGCCGACTTTATGTCCTCGAAAAATGTGGTGGCTCGCCACGCCGGCACTCCCAACCCTACTACAGTAGGCGGTTTTGCCGGTACAGCAGGCCCGGCGGCCACTTTGACTAGCGTTTTCTCAAGCGCTACCGGAGCCGCTCCCAATGTTATGGGCCCCTTAGGCATAGGAGGCAACTTCCCTGGCTCCAATACCAATCCTGGCACCAATGGCGTACCTAATACCAACGCTTTCCCCAATGCAGGTAATCCAGCGACTATTGCTCAAGGCGCCACTCCAGCGACCCAAACTTCTCCCCAAGCTAATATGGGCCAAAACAATAATCAGGCGAACTTTAACGGTGCCAATCCCTATGCTCAAAATCCTTACAGTTTGGGCAACGAATCACAATTTAACAGCACAGCTTCTCTAATTTATGGCAACGACGACAAAGATAAAGAAGAGCAAGGCAACTTCATGCCCGCCCCCAATGGCCCATTTTCTATGCAATTAGTTACTTTCAGCGGTCGAGTTATGAGCGCTGACGCTCGCACTCGCAGCTTAACTATTATGGCTGACGGTCAAAACCAACCTATTCAGGTGATCTTACACCAAATGGTCAACCCTACCAACACTTCAGGACAAGTGGTCAACTTGGCCAATATTCAGCCCGGCATGGCCGTTTCTGTGCAGGGCATGGCCAATGCTGCAGGTATAATAGAGGCCAGAAAAGTGATCGTTGCCTTCTAAACAAACGAAACTTCAACAATTCAGTAAGGATATTCAGCCATTTCTAATATGGACTCTAATAATAAAAATAAGTTTCACCTAATTTTTTATGTAGTTGGACTGCTAATCTTAGTCGGAGTCGTTTGCTGGTTCTTGGGCCAAATTCACATGATCGTCAATATCTTGATCGTGTCTATTTTGGTAACTTACCTAATAGCTCCATGCGTACACTTCTTGCACGAAAAGGGAATACCAAAGGCTGCGGCTATTGCTTTAGTTTATGCCTTTTTGTTGGCCCTAATTAGCTTTTTTGTGGCTTATTTATTGCCTATCGTCAAGTTGGAATTTCATCGCCTCATCAGCAATATGAGCGTCATGTCGGCCAGCTTGAACAATATCACTTCCCAATGGGCTTTGACTATTCAAAGTTGGTTGCCCACAACCCTCAAGCCCATGGTGGCTCCGGAAAAGCTCAGTACCCAACATATGATGCAATTTATGCAAAGCAACAGCCCCAGCTTGGTAAAAAGTTCCATGCCCGGTTTCCTTTCCGGCATGCGCAGTATGGCCAGCATTATGGGCGGTGCCATTTTGGTGCCTTTGCTAGTTTTCTATATTCTCATGGACGCCAGCGTCTATAAAGAGAGCTTTGTGGGTTGCTTGCCCAAAGCTTGGCGCCACGGAGCTGTCGATTTATTGCGCCGCATAAATTACGTGCTGGGCAAATTTATTTGCGGCCAACTTATTGTTTGTGTCACTATTGGCTTCTTTGTCGGCGTTTCTCTGTGGATGATGGGCATAGATTATGCCATTTTAATCGGCGTTTTCTCTGGCATTATCGATATTATCCCCTATGTGGGCGTAGCCATAAGCTATATTCCTGCTTTTATTATTGCGTTACTCAACAAAGGGCCGATCTTTGCCGTTTTTACCATTATTGTTTTGCAAGCCGTACACTGGTTGGAAGGCCATATTATTGTCCCGGCTGTAATCGGACGTTCTGTAAAATTACCGCCCCTTACGGTCATGGTAGCTTTAATTGCCGGTGCTGAAATAGGTGGCATTATGGGCATGCTGATAGCCATTCCCTTGGCTGCCATTACTAGAGTATGTATCGAATTTTACGTAGAAAAGAATCCAGCTTTTGGCCCGCTTACTGAAGAAGATATGCGCTTGCCGGAAACTCCCTACCCTCCTGAAGCTAACGGCACCGTGCCAGCTCGCGAATCTGTAAAGCAAATTGTCAGTAAAGTGCATGGCAAAGTAAAAGACAGCAAGCAATTGGTACATAAATTGCGTCAATATAGCTTAAAAAGTGCCGAAATGGCCGCAGTAGATTCTGCTCAAGAAGTAGACAATTCCCAAGCCACAAAGGAAGAATCAGCTTCTCAGGCAAGCCAGGTGGCAAAAGACGCACCTAAAGCTAAGACAAAACCCTCCAAGTAAAGCATCAAATGCTCCTGCCAAGGTCAAGCCCTAAGAGCCTAAGCAGGAGCGCATTCCTCTAGAAGCGAAGGCGGAAAAACCGTCTTCGGAGCCGTTTTGTTTCCAAAATGAAGCTCTGAAGGCTCAATATACGAGGTTGCTTTTTTTTGTTCAACCCCGCCGCCTACAATATAAGGAGAAATCAAAAATGGCAGAGACCAAAGAAGTTAATGCTGTAATCGCTGCAGCTATCAATGCTGATCCCGAAGAAAAAGACTGCGTTTGCTGGGTTAAAGCGTGATTTCCGGCCAATTAAGGCCAGTCTTTAAATTAACCGAGTCCTGCAACCTCGCCTGTAAGTATTGCTGTCAGGATGGGAAGCTGGGCTCTGGTTATTTTATGGATCAGGCGACGTTAGAAAAATCCCTCGAAGCGGTAGCCCAAAATACTCAAGGGCCTATCCATCTTTTATGGTTTGGTGGCGAGCCTACTCTTTATGGTGTCAAGCGCTTTGCCAAAGCGATGGAATTAGTCGATCAGTATTTTGCCGGACGTACCGTCTACCACGGCTTGCAAACGAACGGCACTCTTATCAATGACGAGTGGGCCGATCTTTTAGCTAAGCGAGGCTTTGCCGTTACTGTCAGTTTGGACGGCCCGCCTTGGTTGCACAATCAGCAACGTGTCTACAGAGCCGGAGCTCAAGCCGGTCAGGGCACTTTTGATGCCGTATGGCAAGGCATTACCAATTTGCGCAAAGTGGGTATCAATCCCCGCGTTTCGGCCGTACTTACTCCCCGAGGCTTAGACCACGCAGAAGAATTGGTTGATTGGTTTGAAAGCCAAGGCGTTAAAGAGATGGACTTTGTCCCTTCAACCCGCTTTCATGAAGGCCATTTCGAAGTAGAGATCAGCGGCAAGCAGTACAAAGATTTCATTATGCGAGTTTTGGATCGTTGGTTAGCTATAGGCAATCCCAACTTCCGAGTACGCATTCTTTCTGAAATTTCCCGCAAATTGGCCGGTCACACGCCCCATTATTGCAAATTGCAAGGCAAGTGCTCTCACTTTGTAGGCTTTGCTCACAATGGTGACGTTTATCCTTGCGACGAATTTTCCGGCATGAAAGAATTTTGCTTAGGTAATATCCATCAGAACACCTTAAAAGAGCTGATGACTTCACCTAAAGCTATAGAATTTTTCCGACGTTGGTCCCAAATACCCGTCAATTGCCGTTCTTGCAAATGGTTCCATTTTTGCCGTGGCGGTTGCGCTTGGGAGCGTCAACTTAGTGGCAATCCGGATCAGCAAACCATTATGTGCGAAGCTATGCAAGCAATTTTGGAGCGACTCAGTTCCGAAATTCCCGGCAGCTTAGAGCGTTGGCAAGTCGAAGAAAAATAATATAAAAATAAGCCTCCCACTTAAAAGCGGAAGGCTTATTTTTTTATAACTTATTGAAGCTAAGCGAGCAAATTACATATTACCAATGTCAATGTCGCCACCATCTTGACCTTCGCCGGAGCCTTCGCCACCTTCGTCTCCAGTATTATCACCAGTAGCATCACCAGTAGTATCCTGATCGCCAGAAGTATCACGCTCAACTACAGAAACAGTAGTCTTGGCAGAGTCTTTAATGTCTCCACTGGCAAAATTGACAATTAAATCGGTAGTACCAACAGTCAAGCCTTTAATTTCCGTGCCATAAGGCTCGATAGCAGCCACTTCAGGCTTGGAAGAAGTTACCGTGTAAGAGCCGGAGTCGCTGGCTACATAGTATTCTTTTTCAGTACCATTTACAGCGAACTTAGCATAAACATCAATAAAGCTAGTTTCACCGACATAGAGAGTTTCCGGGTCGAGAGCCACGCTTAAACTTTTGAAAGTGCCTTCAACTACGGTAACTTTGCACTGAGCTTGATAGCTGTTGCCATTGGAAGTGCAAGTAGCAGTAATGGTAGTAGGCTGTTCTTCAGTTTCATGACAAGATCTGGGGAAGATAGCGCCATAGCTAGCTAAAACGCGATCGATATTGCTGGAGCTCCAGTTGCTCTGATAGCTCACATCGGTAGTTTCGCCGTCAGACCAAGTAGCTGTCAAGGGGCATTCGTAAGAAGGTAAACCTAAGGGCAAAGTAAGCTCAGTTTCAGCGAACTTTACTTCTGTAATATCGGCATCAGTAACATTTAAAGTTACGGTATCAGTATAGCTTTGGAAAGAAGCACTTATTTCAGCGCTGCCAGCAGCTAAAGTATAGAACTTACCATTACCTAAAGTGGCTTCACCATCTTCAGTTTGTTTAGTTAAAGAAGCAACTGCGGTATTGTTGCTCTTCCAATCACACATGCCGGTGAAAAGCTGAGGATAGACTTTACCACTCTCGCTATCTTTAAAGAAAGCTAAAGCATAGAAAATGGCGTCGTCGCCGGTATGCAAACGCATATCGTCTTGGGCAATTTCCAAACCTACCATATTATCGATTTCGTCGAGGTATTTCCACTCGGGATTGGTTACTTCATAAACTTCACCCACTTTTAAGCTGACAGGCTGGCTGTAATAGGCCAAAGCCTTACCGTCGCTGTTGTAGTAGGTCATACCAATAGAAGTAGATTCAACTGGGACAGCTTGCAAAAGTATTTGGTGAGCTTTTACCAGCTGGGCCGGGCCGAAAGTACGTACGCCCTGGCTATTGTAGCAATAGTAAACTACACTGTGGATATCGGAACCTAAAGCGCGAGCGGCAGCTCCCACTTTACCGGAAGCGATTTCGTGAGTTACCAAAATAGAAGCGCGAGAAGGATTAGCCAACTCATCATCATCGGAGCAGGCGCTTAAAACGGTGCACAATCCCAGCACCATAAGGAAAGCTACTAAAACTTTCCAAGAGCGTTTGTTAAGAAAAAACTTGCTCATAGAGATTCCTTTCTAATACAAATTAAGCCTCAAAGCTCGCCAATATTTGTTAAAGCGAACTTTTGTCCACTTGTCAAAGATAATTTTAACCTAAAAAAAAGGGGCAGCCCCAGACTGTTAGAGCTGAGACAGCCACCTTTTATATTGAAAAATCTACAAGAGATTATACATCATCTTCAGATTCAGCTACTACTTTCACAGTAGTACTGACAGTCTTGTTCAGCTTTTTGCCATCTTTGTAAGTAGTATCGAAAGATACAGAAGATCCTTCAACTTCTTGATCGAGAGTAAGGATAATACCGTCGGCAGCTTCATTCTTTACTACAGTAGGATTGCTCTCAGACTTAGTAGTTTCAGGCTTGCCGATCTTAACTTTACTATAATTAGGGACATTGAAGCTGGAAGTTTCCACTTCTCCTCCAGCGGTTGTGACTTTGAAGTAACCTTCAACAGTGCCGTTCTCTGTAGAGCCGACCACAACTTCTTGAGCGATATTGACTTTAATATCGGCTTTAGCGGGCAAGGAATGCAAAGTGACTTTATCGGGAGCGCCGTTAGATTTGGCACTTACGGCAATATCCTTCAAAGAAGTAGCTTTAGAAGTAACTACATAATGGCCTAAAGCATCTTTAACGCCGGTAACGCCTTCGCTGGCTTCTATATCCCAACTGACGTACTGACTAGCATCGGTAGTAAAGCTGGGGCCATTGGTGCCAACGTAGTTGCCAGTAGCTTTGAAAGATACTGTGTTGAAGGGAATAGCCTGAGTACCTACGCCAGGAACGGTTAAAGATTCTTGGCCAAAGGTGTAGTCGGGAGCGACAACATAAACGTCATCTTCACCATCGATAGTTACGCCGGTGAGTTTAGCGTCGCTAATATAGACGGTAACAGGATCGAGTTCGCCCAGAACTTCCAAACCGGTCAGAGATACAGTAACTTCTTGCTGACCATACTCGACAGCCTTGTAATAGCCAGGAGTAGCTTCGGAAGCGCTCACTTTAGCAGTAGCTTCAGTGTCTTCGCCAGTAGTATCATCTTCGGTAGTATCTTCGTCAGCTACTAAAGAATCGGCCTTATTGCCCATATAGTAGGCATATTTGGCTTCTTCAAGGAAAGTGGGCTGATCAGCATATTTTTTATTCAAAGAATAAGTAGCGAAACCACTCAGATCGAAGTCTACCGACTTGCCTAAACTGTTAGTGTAGGCCAAAACAGGCTTAACCCAAACATAGCCGCCTTTATCTACACAAGGAGCGGAAGCAACTAACTGGGGAACGATTTGCTTAGAGACAATTTGGGCGGCAATAGTAGTACTATCTACTAAGTCGGGCTGATCTACAACAGCGGCTTTACCTGTGGTAGTAGAAGTCCAATCGAGGCTATCTACGCCCAAGCCTACGGGAGTGCCCTCGCTATTAAAGTACATAACAGAAACTTTGTCGGCAGTTGAAGGGACTTGCTCGATAGTGACCTTACGAGTGACAGATTCACCAAGCTCAGTTTCTTCGTCGGTAATAGCGTCAATAGAAGCGCTGGTAGTATAGAGTAAAGCGTCACCGGCACTGAAAGTGTAAGTAGCTTTGACAGCTGTAGAGGGAAGCTCGGCAGCTTTAGCTACGGCTTTAGTATAGTTATAGGTGACAGTACCGAGGTTGGCCGCAAAAGGATTGGGATCAGACGTATCATCACTGCAACCGGAAGCAGTTAAGCACAAAGCCAAACCGGCGGCAGCCGCAAAAGCAGTAAAGCCGTATAGATTCTTATAGGCGGACTTAGCCATATTTATTTGTTCCTCTCAGGTAGAAAAAGAGTTGAACCGCGCTTTAAAACGCGAAAATTTCTCAAACCATCTCTCCATTTTTGCAACTGGAGAAATGGCTTACAAGAGACAAGCGCCGCCGACTTAGCCTAAAAAAAGCCACCCCGGGGCAATTTATAAATAATAACCGATATATTTTCAAACAAGGCGCCCTCCCTCCTGCCAAGCCTTCCAATAAAAAAGCGGCCGTACTTACAAGCAGTACAACCGCTATAGTTAATTTCCCAAATTGTTACCTAGTCGTTAGGGTAGGTAGTAATAGATATGAAAGAATATTGCGGAGCGCCTTCCACATCTTCAATAAGCAGCTTAACTATTTTATTAGCCTCCAGCTGGCCTTCAGCTTTTAAAGTGTAAGCATTAAGTCCAGGTTCATCTTGTTTATAAATCAAGTTGGAGAACTCAGTTTGCTTAACAACATCAGGATATTTATCAGTAGCAATTACCTCGGTGGGAATTTCCAAAGGCTCGGTATAAAAAGGTACCGATGCTTCTCCATCAAAGCTAATAAGCACACTAGAAATGCCCATAAGTTTCATCTTAAAATCGATCTTAGTTTTATTAGCGTCGATAGTATAAGGAACAAAGAAAGTAGGCTCTTTACCTTCCTCTACGGCTGCAAACTGAATAACTTCATTATTCATGCCTTCAGCTTCGACGATTAACCTTACAGGATCGCTCTTTATAGCTTGGTCGCCTTGTCCATATTGGGCAGTTATTTTGTAATCGTCACCATAGTTATAAGAATTTACGCCACTAGCATGGACTTTAGTTCTATCGACTATACTAGCCTGAATTTTGAAACCAAGCGCTTTCATATACTCGGGATCGGAAAATTCCACATCTAAAAGCTTAACATTAGGATCATCGGTAATGTTGATGCCAATTTGTCCATCTTTAATAGTGGGAGTAGGCCCTTTGGTGGGGTCTTCGGAAGTGTAAGCGGTGGCATAAACGATAAAAGGCTGCTCATTTATGTAGTAATAGATTGGATCGTATTTCTTCTTAGACGAATTAGATTGGTACTTTATATGCGAAAACTGGCTAAGTAGACATTTTTCGTCAGCGTATTGCATATAATACTTTTGGCCATTGACATCACTATCGACAAAAATATCATGGCCTTCAACTGAAGCAGGCTTTAAACTAATAGCAGAGGGAGTTTGATCGGTCACATAAATAGAATTGCCTATCAAGCACTTAGTATTGCCAACAGTAGCGCTAATAGTGTCGCCTTCAATAGTGCCGTACTTAAGGCCCTTGTAAGTGAAACCTTCTAAGTTGCTTTCTTGCAAAGCGAGTATAGTTTCGTCTATACCGCTAATTTCAGCAAAAGCGCTCAAATCGTACTCTTTGTTGGCAGCTATAGCTTTAAGAGACATTACTACACTGTCTTGTAAAGGTATAACATATTCGCTGGCCTTAAAGGTTAAGCTATCGTCAGCGACTTCATCTAATTCAGGCTCAGCCACAGTAGCGATACAATCTTCATTAAAGGAAATATCATTTTGACCAACAGCCACTAAGTTGCCTTCAGCATCATAATAAGCTGCCATTACTGAAGTAGCGTGCGAGTTAACCTTATTTACGGTGACTAATTCTTCAGCGGCTTGTTCATCGTGAGTAAAATTATGAGTATATGAAGGATCGGTTTCGGGGCCGTTTACAAAGTTTTGGCCGTCAATCTGGCCATAAAAAGCATATTTTACGGTAATAATTTCGGCCTTAATATCGGTAGCTTTGGCCGTAGTTTTAGCCAAGACATTATAGTTGAAAACAGCTTTATAAGTTTTGGTTTCAGGAGTTAAAGGATTGGGGCTAGTAGAGCCGCTGTCGCCGCAACCGGAAACGAATAGACCTAAACCTAAGCTGGCGACCGCTGCAAAAGCAGTAAAACAAAACGTGTTTTTATTAAGCATATGCAAAAAAATAGAACCTTTCATTAGAAAAATAGCCAGAACCGCTTCACAGCGGACGCTCCTAGTTTTTTTTCACCAGCAAAAGAGAAACGTCCTTTTTTCGGCATTTTTTACTTTTTTATAAGAAAAAAGCTTCACACAAAAAAAGCAAAAAAAATAGCCCCCAACTTAATTACAAGCTGAAGGCTATTTTTTTCAGTTCAGACTAGGCCAAGCGAAAAGCTCAACCTAGATGAAGTGCAAGTAGAGATTATTCTTTGACAACGTTGATGGACTCGAAAGCGGGAGTGGTCTCAGCAACGGTGATTTCGACAGCTTCTGCAGGAGCAGCGGTCTTGGCCACGGTGAGAGTGTACTCATTCTTACCCTCGGCCTGAGCATAAGTGATGCCTTCTACGTCAACGGCTACGATGGCGGGATACTTCTCGGTGTACTCGATAGGAGCGCTGGTGTAAGCAACTTCGTCCACGGTCAAGGAAGCTTTACCGGCAACAGCCATGTTGAAGGTCTGGTCGTTTTCAGCGTCTACTTTGACGTCGGTCATGAAAGCTTTGGTCTGAGTGTTAGAGAAAGCGAGGTTCTCGGTAGCGCTGACAACTTCGACGTCCAACTTGTTGGTACTCTCGACGGTCTCCTCGTCGCTTACTTTGTAAGTAGCGGTGACGACAGTGTTACCTTCGGCAGCAGCGATGAGGTTCAAGCCTTCGGCCTTAGCGATAGCTTCGGTTTCGGACTTGAGGGTGATCTTGCTGGTGTCTTTAATTTCGCTCTCAACACCTTCGGGCTGCGGGCCTTTACCCTCTACGTTGGTGTAACCAGTAGCGATAACAGCGATAGGCTGCTCGTTTACGGCATAGTAGAGAGCGTCTTTGCCTTCGGCGGTGAGCTCAACAGCTTCTTCAGAAGCGAGGATGCTCTTTTCACCGGCTAATACTACGGTGAGGGCTTCGTTAGCTCCTTCGGTAGCGGCAACGGTGGTTACGTCTTTACCAGCAACCTGGTCGGCCACGATCTTGATGGCGTTGGGGGTCTGATCGGTTACGTAGATGGGCTTGTCGATAATAGCATAAGCGGTACCGTTTACAGTAGCCTTAATGGTCTTAGCTTTGATGGTGCCGTAC
>ERZ808242.129-NODE-129-length-59069-cov-7.657793_pt1 | contig 59069 bp, 65 predicted proteins | sample MGYA00521244_ERZ808242 | MGnify/ENA primary metagenome ERZ808242 (study PRJEB31516, sample SAMN03275573) | gut metagenome | biome: mammalia-associated habitat; material: feces | host: Papio cynocephalus | place: Kenya | collected 2012-07-27 ... | reverse complement strand
GAGTACGAGATCGGAAGGTGCGCCCAGTGCCGCGACCAGAGCGTTCCCTACGAGTGCAAGAAATGCGGATTCATCGGTCCGTGAGGTGTTTCGATGGGACAGATCGCAGCAGCCTACGACCTCATGCCCGAGAGCACAGAGATCGACCTCGATGGAGTCATCGCCAAGCTGAACGACGTCATCCCCGAGGGCGTCAAGGTCATCGAGACCTCCATCAAGCCCGTTGCGTTCGGCCTCATGAAGGTCAACGCCGGATTCCTCATCGACGACACCGATGAAGAGGTGGGCAGCAAGCTCGAGAACGGGCTCCGCTCCATCCCCGGAATCGAGAACGTCGAGTGCGTCTCCAACACGGTCGTCTGAGGCCGGACAACGCGGGATGACCCCGCCTTTTTCTTTCTTTATTCTTCAACGAGTGTGATACATTGAGGTTCACTGCCGATTGTGCACCCTGTCTTATGCGCAGGGTCCTGTTCCAATCCCGCCTTGTCGACAACGGTCTGGAATTCGATGCGGTGAAAGCCGCTGCGGCCGTTCTGGCGAAGCGGATGGATCAGGACACGGAGTCCGTGAGGATAGCCACCGAGGTCCACAGGGAGGCATACCGTGCCGTCTGCTCCTCGGATCCCTATTTCGAGATCAAGTGCCGCGCGGACGCTGTCGCGGAACCGTTCGCCAGGGAGCTCGAAGATATGGTTTTGGCATCCGACGATCCTCTGAGGGCCGCCATCATGGGTGCCGTCGCAGGCAACATCATGGATTTCGGGGCAGGCTCCGCCATCGACGACCCGGATGCATTCTCCTCCGTCTATCAGAGCATAGTATCCGAGGGCCTAGGTCTCGATGACATCAGCCGTTTGGAGGATCTCTTGGATGAGGTTCCCGGCGTCGTGTACATCTTCGACAACTGCGGGGAGTCGAGGATGGATATGGTTCTGATAGATCTGCTCAGGAGGATGGGGAAGCGCGTGGTCGGTGTCGTCCGCGGAGAGCCCATCCTCAATGATGTTACCCTTCAGGATGCAAGGCGCATCGGCCTCGACCATGCGGTGGATCGCCTTCTCACCACGGGGAAGTTCTACATAGGGATAGACTGGGATGATGTTCCCGAGGATCTCTCGGAGGAGATCGAGGGTTGCGGTCTGATAATCGCGAAGGGCATGGCGAATTATGAAGCCACATCCGGACGCTTTCTCGACGTGCCTATTGTCCACATTCTACGTTCCAAATGCGCTCCCGTGGCCGCATCGTTGGGTGTTCCGCAGAATGTTAATGTCGTCAAGGTGATTACCCCGGAGAGGAATTCCAAATGAGCGTCAAGCAAGCCGTCGTGATGGTCGGTGGGAAGGGTACCAGACTGCTCCCGCTGACCGAGACCAGGCCCAAGATTATCCTGCCCGTCGCCGACCATCCGTGTCTGTGGTATCTCCTGAGGTCACTGGCTATGGGTGGCATAGAGGAGGTCATCTTGGCATGCGGCTACAAATCCGAGCTCATGAGGAGGACCATCGGCGATGGTTCGGACCTCGGTTTGAGCATCGAATACTCTTACGAGGACGAGCCTATGGGCACCGGTGGAGCGATGAAGCTCGTCGAGGACCGTCTGGACGACACATTCGTCGCCGCGAACGGCGACGTCTTCGTATCCATGGACGTCTCCGAGGAGATCGAGATCCATCAGAGGACCGATGCGGCGGTGACCATCGCGCTCACACCAGTCGAGAACCCATGCGAGTTCGGTATAGCCAGGGTGGATGAGGAGCTCAGGATAACAGAGTTCAAGGAGAAGCCCAAGCCGGAGGAGGTCTTCTCGAATCTCATCAACGCAGGCGTCTATGTCCTGCAGAAGGATGTCCTGTCCGAGATTCCAGAGAACACGTTCTACGATTTCTCCAAGGATCTCGTTCCGCGCCTCATGTCCGAAGGCAGGCGCATACAGGGGTACGAGGTCAACGGCATATGGATGGACGTCGGTCGTCCCAGGGATCTTCTGAGGGCCAATCTGGCCATCGCCGATGCCGAGTATGCGGACCGTGATTGGAAGGCTCAGGGATGCGCGCTAGACGGCTCCATATACATGGGGAGGGGCGCCTCCGCCCATGGAAGCAGGCTGACGGATGTTGCAATTCTGAGTCAGGCGTCCGTCAGATCATCGAATCTCGATCGCGTGCTCGTGATGGAAGGATGCGAGATAAACGGGGCCGAGCTGCGCAACGTCATCCTCGGCGAGGGCTGCAGGGTCGGAAAGGGGGCCAAGGTCAGCAACTCGGTCCTGGCGGACGGCACCGTGGTGAAACCCGGAGATATCTTGGATCAGGGGCGCGACGTCTGATCAGATGCGCTTCGTGCTCTGCACGGGGTCCCAGCAGCTCATCTTATCCTCGCCGCGGGCCACGTGCTCTCTGGCCAGGCGGCGGGCCTTGAACTCCATCCGAGTCATATAGAGCATCTTGAACGGGTGGAATCCGAGCTGTTTCATAGTCTGGAGATAGGCCTTGACGAGGATCTTCTTGTTCCACGACGGGATGTCGTAGTCATAGATCTTCTTCATCGTGACCTCTCCGATGTTGACGCGGACCCTCTGCTTCAGGAAGTCCTCTTCCGTGTCCGGTCCGCGATTGTAGATCGTAGCGTCAGGAGCGTAAGCGGTCTTGTACCCCGCTTCTTCCAGCTTCATGCGGATGATGTCCTCGTCCGATTGGAGGTCGGTCCTGAGGCGGGTGCCGATATCTCTGAATGCTACTATCTCTCCGATCTTCGGATAGATCATTGCCACGTTGTGGTGCATGGCCCACAGCATCTGTGATGCGAACCCCACTTTGGTAGAAGGGTCGTTGGTTGGTATCGGGTGTCCGCCGACCATGCCCATCATGGAGTCTCTGAACGGTTCAAGAAGCTTCTGGAGGGATTCGTCGCTAGCGAAGACATTGTCGGCGTTCAGCATCACGACGAGTTTCGTCGTCAGATGATCGAGATAGAGGTTGATCGCGGAGTTCTTCCCCTCGCGCTTCTCCTGCGGGAGGAAGACGATGTCCCTGTATTCTTTCATGAGTGAGCGTACGATCTCGTCCGTGCGGTCCGTGCTACCGCTAGATACGACAAGTACCTGCTTTAATTTGAAGCCCTCCAGCTTCTGCGAGTAAATCGCGCGTATGCACCTCTCGATGTTCTGCTCCTCGTTGTAGGCGCATATTCCGATGGAGAAATCGATGATGCCGTCCGGGTCGTTGTTCCGGGCGTCATACCCCATGTTCTGATTGGAGGGATCGGCTTGCATGGACGATTTTTCTAACGCAGTCTAATATATATGGGATTCTCTTCGAGAAACGAGGAGCAATGCACGTAATTTCTCTAATCGTCAAGAACGAATTCGGTGTCATGCAGAGAGTCATGGGCGAATTCACACGCAACAAGATCAACGTCGAGACGATAGTTGTCGGGAAATGCGAGCTCCCAGGCAAGTCCAGGATGGTCTTGTCGGTTGTCAGCCACGAGGAGGCTCTCACCGCCATCGGAAGGCTCCAGAAGCTCCAGGACGTATACGAAGCGGCGCTCATCCCCGAATCCGGGCAGTCCGCATATGCTTTGATATCCACCACGAAGGGCAATGTAGGTCTCGTCGGAGGATCGGACGAGGTCGAAGAGGTCATAGACCGTATGGCCCCGGACCACTATGTGAAAGCACTCAACGCCCTTTGAGTTCTTGTCATTACGATACGGGAGTTAAATTATGAATTTCAGGGGAGATTCGGTGCGGGCGTTCTTTTCGCGTTTTTCGCCACAGGCCCGTATGTTTATGGCATTCTGTACCATCGCGCTAGTGTTCATCATTGCGACTGCATTAGCATTGATGGATGCGGGTCCCAGTGGAGATGCTGTCAATTTCTATGGGCAGGCACTTCTCTTCAAAGAGGGTTTGCTTCCCTATGCGGAATTTGAATTCGAATTTCCTCCTTTGGCATTGATTTTCTTCTCAATACCTATCATTTTTACGACGGATCTCACAGTGTATTGTTGGATATTTGCCGTAATGTGCGCGGTTCTGATGGCCATATCGGCTTATTGCATCATGAGAATGGCTCCTTCCGAGCGTCTAGCATATCTGGCGGCTGCTCTTTTTTCCATACTTGTTCTCGTATACATCACTGAATCTGTGAAGAAATTCGACGGAATTGCCATGTCTTTGACAGTAATGGCATTATTTTTCTTCTCCAAGAAGAGATGGTGGGTTGCATATGCGTTGATGACCGCTGCAGCCCTAACCAAGTTGTACCCGTGTCTTTTTATTCTGTTAATGTTGGGGTATAACATCATACAATCTAGAGACAGATTCTCTGCCGTTAGAGAAGGGCTGTTCTCCTGCATTATTGTTTTTTTGTTGGTGTTTATTCCTATGTGGATAGCAGGAATAACGTTCACCGAATCCTTTTCTTTTTTGGGATTCCATTCGGACCGTGGATTCCATGTGGAGAGTTTGGTCGCCACTGTGCTTGAGGCGTTGAATCTCATGGGGCTGACCGATATAGAAATAGTGCCGGCTCACTTTACGCATGATGTATCTGGACCTTTGGCAACAGCCTTGTTGCCGTACTGGAATTACGTGATAATGGCGTTCATGGTATCGGCAGTGGTCTTGTGCTTTTTCTTGATGCGTCGCTCTGTCGCAAAATGGACCGTTGCGGATTTGTCGCTATCGATGTTGTTCATTTGCATTATATTCATGCTGACAAACAAGGTTTTCTCGACACAATATATGATGTGGATTTTTCCGCTGATTGCGATGATGTTTTTCGTACCTGAGCTTGAAGATCGCATGAGGTTGTTGGCAGTTTCTGCCGTTGTTATGCAGATTTTCTGCATAGTATTTCTTCAGCTAGAGACTGCGTCCCTTCCATATGTCGTATTGTGCGCTATCCGTGACGTCTTGCTGATTGTCTTCGCGATAACGGCGTTACGTACTCTCGCATCCAAGACAGGGTGCCGTCCTTTCATTCGGCGTGCTTGAAGACCAGATACTTGCTGAGGATCCAGTTGAGGCCGATCTCCACGATGCTCGTGACGATCTTAGTCCACATGTTCTCGAATCCCAGGAAGTCCTGATCGAGGCCGATCCACAACAGTACGGGGAAAAGGACCCATGCGATGACCCCAGTGAATATCCTGGAACCTACGAACAGGCTCCCTTCCTTCACGACGACGTCGCGTTCCAAGGATTTGCTGCGAAATACGAACAGCTTGTTGGTCACGAATGCGAATGCGACCCCGCAGATCCAGGAGAGGATGTTGCTGATGGAGGAGTTGATCGAGAAATGGACGAAGACTGCATATGTCCCTAGAGACACCAGCGTCGTCGCGACGCCCCAGAATGCGTAGGATATGAGCTCCCTGTGACGCGTCATGAACTCTCCAATCGTGCTCCCGCTCATGCCTGCTCCCACAGACTCGTATTACATATTGGTTATGATGCTGAAAGCGGTCTTCTCGACAGTTTCCGGTGACGAGTTCGGACATATGCTCCAATCAATCTCGGTTTCCCAGGAGGATCCGCTCGAGAGTGCCGATATGGTTGGGCCACGTGTATGTTTCCGCTTTTTTCCTTGCGGCCAGTCCTTTCGACATTCTAAGGGTGTCGTTTCTCAGCATGGAGTTCACTGCTTCGGATATCGCTGCGGAATCGTGCGGAGGCACAGCCAGGCCGCCTTCTCCGACGGTCTCGGGGAGGCCGTTGACGCCCGAATACACGAGAGGCTTGCCGTGGGACATGACCTCGAGTGCGGCCAGGCCGAAGGATTCGAAGAGGGATGGCATGACGAATAGTCTGCAGGAGTCGATCAGATCAGCCTTCTCCTCTTCCGAGACGTATCCGCGCATCTCCACTTTGGATCCCAGTCCCTTTCTTTCGATCCGCCTTCTCAACTTCTCCTCTTCAGGCCCCTTACCGCAGAGTATCAATCTGCAGTCGATGTCGTCCATGGCATCGATCAGATAGTGCAGCCCCTTCGTGGCCACGAGCCTTCCGAGGGAGAGTATGAAGTCCCCTTCCGGCTTCTTGCGGAGTGTCGGCATATCCATGCAGGTCGGGACCGTGGTGGTCGAATCCGCAGGGATTCCTCTGCGGATCAGGTCGCTGCGCACATAGTCGCTGACGCAGACTATATGGTCGAAAGTGTCCAGGGTTTTGCGGAAGGCGTTATCGTTTATCTCTGAAAGGGAGGCCTGAAGGCCTATCCCCTCGCCCCACATGTTGTGGTAGGTGAACACTTTCCTCCCGTCGTATCTCTTCAGGGCCTTGTTGTAGGATGGGGCCCAGCGGTAGTTGTAGTTGACCGTGTCCGGATCCATGGATTCCAGCGTCTCCAGGACGCCTTTGGACGATACGTATGGGGGATTGTAGATGTCGATGAATCTCGACGGGAGTCTGACCACCCTGTAGCCCCATTCGGTCTTTTCCTCCTCGGGAGTGTCCGGCAGCCTGGCGGTCAGGATGGTGACATCGTGCCCGCGCGATGCGAGCAGGCGCGCGGTGTCGTGCATCCTCCTCTCTATTCCGCCCTTGTATGGGTAGAAGTACGGGTTCACATCCACGAATCTCATGATTCCAGGCCTTCCTGTCTCTTCTTGTATGCCGATGCGATGAAGCTCACGATTATCACGGCGAATATGAACGCCAGGGTTACAGTCTGCGCAGTGCCGGTGCCCAGATAGTTCAGGAAGAATCCGCTCGCGAGCAGTATTATCCCGTATTTGGCGACGCATCCGATGACGATGTATGCGGCGCATTTCTTCGGATCCCAGGTGTCTATTATGGCAATGAATGCTCCGAGGAACGGGATCATCGGAGCTATCCTGTTCACCAGGACTATCCGCTCGTCGCTGAACACCAGGAAATCAACATATTTTCCTGCGATACGTCTGATTCTCTCCGGAACGCCGATTCTGGAGACTATCAGGTACAGCGTGAACACGCCTATCAGCTCTGCCGAGACGGCCATCAGCAGCAGTGCAATGCCGAACTGCCATGTCGGATCGGCATTGAATCCGAGGACCATGAACAGTTCGGGAAGGGTCGGGAAAAGCAGGGCGTCGACCAGGAATAGGATGAATATGCAAAGGGCGGCGCCCGCGTCTCCCATGCCGTCGAAGAGGCCGAACAGCCAGTCTCCCAGGCTCATCCTCTGCGTTCCTCCATGGTTCTGCGCGCCAGTTCGTACGCATCCACGTATGCCTGCGCCGATTTGTCGCGTGAATTCTCCAGGGCCGTTCTGAGCGAAGCGTCTCTCACATTCTGCGGAGCATCGAAAGCCTTCTTCACGGCAGCCACGCACCCCTCCTCATCGTCGAAGAGGTATCCGTTGATTCCGTCGTGCACGATCTCGGCGAACGCCCTGCCGTTGCGGCAGGCGACCGGTATTCCGGACGCCATCGCTTCGAGGATGGAAAGGCCCTGCGTCTCGAACTTGGAGGCGGATACCGCCACATCTGCCGCGCAGTAGTATGCGGGCAGCTCGTCGTCCGGGACGAATCCCGCGAAGATCACCTTGTCGCGCAATCCGAGCTCGTCGACCAGATCCTCGATGTCCTTCTTGGCGGGGCCTTTGCCTGCAACCAGCAGGACGCCGTCTATGTGCCTCATGGCACGGACGACCATGTCCAGCTCCTTCTCGTAGGATATGCGTCCGACGTGTATCGCGACCTTCTTCCCTTCGAGCCCGTGCCTTCTCCGGATCTCGTCGCACGGGATGCCCGGATGGAATTTGGCGACGTCCGTCCCTGTGGGGATGGTGACGAGATTCCTGCATCTCGCGCCGTGCGATTCCAGTTCCCTCCCTATGCATGCTGTGGGAGTAACGACCACGTCCACTCTCTTGAGTATCTGCCTCAGATACATCCAGATGAGCCTTTCCATCGTTTCGGGAGGGAGCTTTATCGGAGAATAGTACTTGGCGGCATCATCAACCATCGTGTGGAACGTCATGACGGTGGGAATCCGCAGCTCGTGCGAGCATATCAGTGCGCGGACGGCCATCGTCGCGACCCCGTGGATGTGGATCACATCGGGATTGATCTTCCTGAGGATCTCCATCTTGTTGGACGGGAGGATCGGGACATAGTATCCTTCATACGATCTGAAGCGGACGGCGGGGAAGTAATACACTCCCTCCTGTCTCGCCTCCTTCTCCGGCTCGGGGGCTATGATGAAGACCTCGTGACCGAGGGCCTCCAGAGATTCCTTGATTATCGTAATTGATGTGACCACGCCGTCCCTGGTGGGGTACCAGCTGTCGGTCATCATGGCGATCCGCATCAGAGGTAAATCGACTGTTCGGATTTAATACATCCTTGAGAAGATCGCCGTGATGCTGGGTATATTGAATCCCGGTGGCTTTTCTGACTACCATTAAATACGATTGCCGAAATTGTGCATTATATTCCTGGACGAAGTCCAGCGGACCCAAGGTGACGGGATGGATGGGATTCACTACAGAGCCAGGGCCCCCCTGAGGATAGGGCTGGCTGGAGGAGGCACGGATGTGGAGCCGTACGCCTCGAAGAAGGGCGGCATGGTCTTCAATACGACCATCAACCGCTATGCGTACTGCACCATAACGCCGACGGACGATCACTCCATGTCCGTCCATTCCACCGACTACGGCAAATACACTGCCGACCTCGACGGCGGCCCTCTTCCTCTCGACGGGAATATGGATCTCATCAAGGTAGTGACCAATCATTTCGAGGTCACGGACGGGTTCAAGATGTTTCTGCAGTCCGAGGCGCCCCCCGGTTCCGGACTAGGCGGCTCCTCCACGGTCATCGTATCGATCATTGCGGCCATGTGCGAATGGCGCGGCATAAGGCTCACAGGGTCTGAGATGGCGCAGCTCGCATACAAGCTGGAGCGCGAGGAGATCGGCCTGAAGGGCGGCAAACAGGATCAGTATGCCGCAGTGTTCGGCGGATTCAATCTCATGCAGTTCGGGGCCGGAGGCGTGAACGTCAACCGCGTCAAGATACGCGACGACGCCATAAACGAGCTCCAGTACTGCTCCCTGCTCTGCTACACCGGCAACAGCCGCGAGTCGGCCACCATCATCGAAAGCCAGGTCTCCAAGTTCAACAAAGGGCAGAACGAGGAGGCTCTGGACAGGACCAAGGCTCTTGCCAAGTCCATGGCTGTCGCCCTGGAGAGAGGCGACATCCGCACGGCAGGAGAGATCTTGGACGAGGCCTGGGTTTACAAGAAGCAGTTCTCCAACAAGGTCTCGAATCCCCATATCGACGCCATGTATGATGCCGCCAAACGCGCAGGCGCCATCGGAGGGAAGGTCTCAGGCGCCGGAGGTGGGGGTTTCATGTACTTCATATGCGAATACAACCGCAAATACAACGTGGCGCAGGAGCTCGAGAAGATGGGCGCTAAGGTCGCAGATTTCATGTTCGAGCCCCAGGGCGTCATCTCCTGGAAGTATCCGAATGAATGACGTTATCACTACAGAGCTAGGCAAGGCCGCCGACACCATCTCCAAGATAGATCCCGCTCAGATCAGGAAGGCCGCCGACGTCCTCGTCGAGGCGTTCCGCAACGGCAACCAGGTGATCTTCTGCGGCAACGGGGGCTCCTCCGCCGATGCCCAGCACATAGCTGCGGAGTTCTCCGGAAGGTACATGATGGAGCGTCCAGCGCTTCCCGGCGTTTGCCTTTCCAATATCGCTCCCGTCACGGCCATCGGCAACGATTACAGCTACGATCTAGTCTTCAAGAGGCAGGTGGAGGGCATCTGCAGGAAAGGAGACGTCCTTGTCGGCCTTTCGACATCAGGCAACTCCAAGAACGTGATCCTTGCCATGGAAGAGGCCAAGGCCCGCGGAGGCGTTACCGTTTCCTTCACGGGAGACCATGGGAAGATGAAGGAGATCGCCGATTGCGCAGTCGTCATCCCCACGGTCGAGACCCCTCATGTTCAGGAGGGGTACCTCTGCGCCTGCCACATAATCGCAGGCATCGTGGAGAGGGAGCTCTTCGGCAGCCGAGCGGTATTCATAGACAGGGACGACACAATCGCGAAGGACGTACCGTATTGCGACGATCCGGCCAAGTTCGAGCTGTTCCCGGATGTTCCGGCGGCAGTGGCCAGGTTGAATTCCGCCGGTTATCTGGTCATCGTGATAACCAATCAGTCCGGGCTCCACCGCGGCTATTTCGACGAGGAGACCCTCGGGCGCATCCACGACAAACTCAGACATCGCGTGGAGGAGGGCGGCGGCCGCATAGACGACATATTCTACTGTCCGCATACGCCCGAAGAGCACTGCAGCTGCAGGAAGCCGGAGATAGGCATGGGCCTCGCAGCCATGGCCAGATACGGCATAGATCCGTCGCGTTCCTGGATGGTCGGGGACCATGACAAGGATGTGGAGTTCGGAAGGCGTCTGGGGTGCAGGACCGTCAAGGTCGGTCCTGATTTGTCGTTCTCGGATGCCGTGGATGAGATTCTCCGTACGGATGGCGTTTCAGACCTCAATAGGTAAATACGGCTGCGCCAGTGTCCTCGCCATATCGTTCGACGCCCAGGCGTTGAGAAGGTGCAACCATGGATAAGACCGAGAAGATCTGGCTTAACGGAAAGCTTATCGACTGGCAGGATGCGAAGGTCCACGTCCTCGCCCACGCCCTGAACTACGGGACCGGAGTCTTCGAGGGGATCAGAGTCTACCACACCCCCAAGGGGCTTGCCGTCTTCAGGCTCAAGGAGCATGCTCAGAGGCTCATCGACGGATGCAGGATCATGGGAATAGACCTGGTCTTCGAAGGCAAGACCTACGGTCTGAACGAGGTCATGGAGGCCATCAAGGATGCCGTCCGTGCCAACGGCGATGTCGTCGACTACGTCAAGCCCTGTGTTTTCCTGAGCGGAGAGGAGGTCGGCCTCAACCCCGTCGGCGTTCCCGCATCCTTCGCGATCACCTGCATACACATGGGCGACTATCTCGGAAAGGGCGCCAGTGCCGGAGCCAAGCTCATCACCTCGTCCTGGCAGAGGCCCGACAACCTGTGCGGACCCGCCGGAGCTAAGGTCAACGGATCCTATGTAGCATCCACGCTCGCCAAGAGGGAAGCTGTCAGGCAGGGGGCCAACGAGGCGGTCATGCTGAACTCCGTCGGTCATGTGGCGGAGTGCACCGGAGAGAACATCTTCATGTACCGCCACGGAGAGATCATCACTCCCAGCACCGCCGAGTCAATCCTCGAGGGAATCACCAGGGCCTCCATCATCGAGGTCGCCAGGGACATGGGATATACCGTCAAGGAGATGCCCGTCACCAGGTTCATGCTCACGTCCTCCGAGGAGGTATGGATGACCGGCACCGCCGCGGAGATCGCCCCCGTCACCATGATCGACGGGAAGGCTGTCGGAGATGGAAAGGTCGGAGAGGTCGCTTCCAAGATCCACGAGAAGTTCCACGATATCGCTACCGGCAAGGACCCGAAGTACGAGTCCTGGCTGTACTACGTGAACTGATTTCTCCAAACGGGCCGGTTCAAGCCGGCCCTATTATAATATAGAATATAGGGGGCATCGCCCCCGTTTTTTCTGAACCGCGAGGATTTGCGGAGAACGTCACTTCTTTTTCTTCTCGGCAGGATACATGTCGTAGTAATCGACGCCGTAGATCTTGGCGACTACCTTCGCCGTGAACTTGCCGAATCCCCAGAGCTGATGGAACGTCATGACGGGGACCTTCGGGTTGAGGTGGGACTCTCCCTCCGCACGGGTTCCGAAATCATAGCTGTAGTAGCGCACGTCCATCTTCCTGTCGGCGAATTTCATCAGATCCATGAGGACCTTCCAGCCGCGGAGCTCCATCTGATCCCAGTTCTTCTCGATGATCGGTCTGAAAACGTCGCACCTGATGGCGAACAGCCCGCTCATCATGTCCTTGGTGGTCTGCTTGCCGTGTATGTAGTAGAACAGCTTGCAGTATGCTTCCACGATCTCCGAACCAAGGGCCCTCTTCAATCCCATGGACATCCTGCTGTTCCTCTTTCCTACGCAGATGTCCGCTCCTGCATCCATCTGCTCGATGATGCCGCCTAGGGCGGATATCGGGTGCTGGAAGTCGCAGTCCATGCACATGGCGTAGTCCGTCTGGGCCATCACGAATCCCTGCAGCACCGATGCGCCGAGCCCTCTCTCTTCCGGTTTCCTCACGAATATCGTCGTGAGCGGGTCGTTCAGTGCCTCGACTTCCTCTTTGGTGCGGTCCGTGGAGTTGTCATCCATGAAGAGCACACGGTACTCGGGATACGCCGCGCGTATGGCCCTGGCCATGTTGGCTACGTTCTTCTCTTCATTGTAGGTGGGTATGACGATCGTCACGGTGCCGGACATATGGACGCAGTTAGTTGGTCCTGTATATATATTATAGAGTTTGGATGGGCGGGATTATCTTTATAAAGAACCCCTGTATACGCACGGAGTACCGACAACATCGGGAGAGTCAGAAAATATGAGGAGCTGCAAGACTAACCCTCAGCTCATCGCCACCATCAGTGACCTGAAGGCGATGACCAGGGAGAACGGCAGTGCCATCTGGCGAGATGTTGCGCTCCGGCTCGAGAAACCCAAGAGGAACTGGGCCGAAGCGAACCTCAGCAAATTGGAGCTTTACGCCAAGGACGGAGAGACCATCCTCGTCCCCGGTAAAGTTCTCGCCGCAGGCACTATAAGCAAGAAGATTACCGTCGCTGCGTACGATTTCTCGGACGCAGCCGCCAAGGCCATCGTGGCCGCTGGTGGAAAGACCATGTCCATCGAGGAGCTGGCCAAGGCCAACCCCAAGGGGACCGGCGTCAGGATCATGAGGTGATTAGCAATGGTTACAGTTATCGATGGAAGGAATCTGATCCACGGAAGGCTGGCCAGCGTTGTCGCCGAGAAGATCATGGACGGCGAGGAAGTCGTCGTTCTGAACGCCGAGGCCATCATCATCACCGGCACCAAGGACAAGGTGTTCGCCGCATTCAAGGCCAAGGTCGACCGCGGAGACACCACCAAGAGGAAGGGACCCTTCTACCCCCGCAGGGCGGATCTCCTGTTCAAGAGATGCGTCAGGGGAATGATCCCTTGGACCACCACATCCGGCAGGGAGGCCTACAGGAGGCTCCATGTCTTCGTCGGGACCCCCAAGCAGTTCCAGGACTGCGAGAAGGACAAGCCCGCCGAGGCCTGCAGGAAGATCACCGGCAAGTACACAACCCTGGGAGCCGTTTCCAAATTCCTGGGTTCCAATGTGAGATGATCCCATGGTTGACTGCGTAAACACCAGCGGAAAGAGGAAGACCGCGATTGCAAGGGCTGTCGTCAAGGCAGGAACCGGCAGGGTGACCATCAACAAGGTCCCCATAGAGGTCTTCACACCCGAACTTGCCAGGCTCAAGATCGAGGAGCCCCTCGGCCTCGTGCCCGAGAAGGCTCAGGGAGTCGATATCTCCGTCACCGTGAACGGCGGCGGAGTCATGGGCCAGGCCGCAGCCGCCAGGACTGCCATCGCAAGGGGTCTCGTCGACTTCTACAAGGACGACGAGCTCGAGGCGATCTTCAGGGGATACGACAGGTCCCTGCTCATCAACGATGACAGGAGAAAGCTGCCGAAGAACCCCATGGGTCCAGGCGCACGCGCCAAGAAGCAGAAGTCCTACCGTTGAGGAGATGTTGGCATGATAATACCGGTCAGATGTTTCACATGCGGAAAGGTCGTTGGTTCGGCCTATCCTGAGTATGTTAAGCGCGTCAGCATGGGAGAGGACCCGAAGACGGTCCTCGACGATCTCGGCTTCGAGAGGTACTGCTGCCGCAGGATGATCGTCTCACATGCCGACCTCATCAAGGAGATCGCTCCTCTCGGATGATCTTCGACTCTGGGGGGCCACCCCCCCAGAGCATAACCTTTTATCTGTAAACACTTTCACGCCCTTTGTGGGCCCGTGGGGTAGCTTGGTATCCTTCGTGCTTGGGGTGTACGTAACTCCGGTTCAAATCCGGGCGGGCCCACTCATCCGCTCAATCGCGTGTTTTTAGTTTTTACATCTCGGCATCTCTCGTTCATCTTCGATACCGTATTCGGCGACCCCCCTGTCCAAAGTTCATATGTCGCATCATGTCAACGAGGTTCATGGGTGACATGGAGGCCTTCCGCAGAGTATGCGCCGAGGCCGTATCTATATTGGATTCCTCGCTCGGGATACGTGCATGTGGGATGGTGGTTTCCGGTGCCGGCACGCCGCGTTTCATGTGCGATGAATCTCCCTTCGATCTTACACGGAGATCGCTGGTATCGCCCATGATGTCGATGATGGGGTATGGGGATCCGGATTACATCCCGATATGCGATGCGGAGGCGGATGGAACGTTCCTGTCCATAGTCCCGATGAACCGTCCGCTCGACGATACCCTGCGTCAGACGATGATGCAGATGAGACGCAACAAGGTGCGGTGCGGCATATCCACGGACGGTTTCACCTGGATTCTCTTATCCTACGGGTCTTTCGGACCCAGGGTAGGATTCGTATCGAATCTCCGTCCTTATTACATCGAAGCATTGGATGGCAGTCGTTTCAAAGCCTCGGTTCCATGCGATCCGGAGGACGCGGAACGCTTCATGGAGGCGTTCAGCCGTTGATCTTGTCGCGGAGAGCCAAGACCCTCGATGCGAGCTCTTCGATGGATCCAGCCATGTGGGACATGAATTCGTCGTATTTGTCCGACACGACCGCTCCTTCGGGCGTGGCGATGATGATGCCCTGCTGCTCCATGATTTTGAGGGAGTATCTGACTTTGTGCTTCGGTATGCCAGTCATTTCGGACAGGCGTATGAGGCCGATGGGCTGGTTCTCCTTGACGGTGCGAATGGTAGAGATATGCCTCTCGAGGAGCTCCAGGTTCTCCCTCAATGAATCCACTGGGTCGCTACCTGCCACATTCTCGCCTCGGAGGTTGAAAATAGAGGGAAAAAGGTTGAGGGGGGCCGCTCAGCGGCCGTACCATTTCTGCTTGCCCCATTTGTTGTAGTTGGCCCACCATCCCTGGACGACGGAACCGCAGCAGTCGAGTGCCTTCTGCTCGGCATCCGCGCCTTTGAATGTCCTGTGGCAGTTGAGGCACTGCCAGACAAGCTCGGGCTGTTTTTCGGCTTTCATTGCGAGCGGATGGGACGGTTCAGTATTAAATGTTGCGGGAATCCAATCTTTGATTTCCTGGATCCAGAGGCTCATGCAGGTCCGGAACCAGGTATGTCTGGGCAGTTATACTGGAAAACGCCTGTTCCGTGTCCAGTATCGGTTCATCTAGTGTTATATAGGATTTAAAGCATCCAGTAAGGTCATGAATAGAATCAAGGTCATCAACGAACCGTCGGAACTGGTGCCGATGCTCAGGTCCGTTGATACTCCCGTGAAAAGGGACGTCCTGAAAGAGGTGACCTTGGAATGGAGGACTGCTGACGAGATCGAGGAGAAGTTCGGTCCGGAAGGCAGGGATGCGATCATCTTCTTCGAGAAGATGAAGCTGGTCGAGACCCGCTGGCTCTCCAAGAACGGCGGGTACCCCGAGAAGTCCTACCACACCTACTACACGTCTTTCAGCATAAACGCCCAGTGGCCCGTGTACGAGATCAGCGATGTCCTCACCGCAGCCATGATGAGCGATGAGGAATACTCGAAGATCGAGGCGAAGATCCTCGAGCAGGTCGGAACCGAAGGGAAGTTCTCCGGCGATGTCGCCGAGGCTCTCGGTCTGTCCTCCACTATGCTCAAGAGCCTGGTTCGCAGGTCTGTCAAAATGGACTACCGCGGACACAGGATAGAACTCATCCGCGAAGAGTGACCAATGTCCGGAATCTGGATAATGAGGATCGGACACCGTCCCGAGAGGGACAAGAGGGTCACCACCCATGTGGCCCTCTCCTCTCGCGCCCTCGGTGCCAAGGGAATCTTCGTGGATACGGAGGACCCTGTATTGGAGGAGAATATCCGCAGTGTTGTCGACCGTTTCGGCGGGGACTACACAATCGAAACGGGTGTTCCGTGGAAGCAGAAGATAAGGGATTTCGACGGCAAGGTCGTTCATCTGACGATGTATGGCCAGAGGGTCGATGAAGCCCTGCCGAAGATCCCCCGCGACGAGGACATACTCATAGTCGTCGGTGCGGAGAAGGTCCCGGCGGAAGTGTACCAGAGGGCTGATTTTAACGTCTCGGTGGGCAACCAGCCTCATTCCGAGATCGCCGCGCTGGCGATATTCCTCGATAGGTTCACCGAAGGCAAGGCGCTGTACGCGGACCGCGGCGGCCATCTTGAAGTCGTTCCCAACGAGAGGGGGAAGACCGTTGTCGAGCATGATTCCGAGTGATTCGCGCTGCATCGAGTACCTGGAGGAGGCCGGTTGCAAGCGCAGGGTCATCATCCATTGCTGCACGGTGAATGCCGTGGCGCAGGAGATGATCTCTCGCATAGGTGGCGTGGATCGCGATCTCGTCACCGCAGGCGCGCTGCTCCATGATATCGGACGCTCCGTGGATCATTCCATAATGCACGCCTATATAGGTGCGCAGATCGCCGAATCCTACGGTCTTCCGCAGAGTCTCGTGGATATAATCCGCAAGCATACCGGGGCCGGACTGGATGCCGAGGATGTCGAGGAGATGGGCCTCCCTCCCGGGGATTACATGCCCCGCACGCTGGAGGAGAAGATAGTCGCCCATGCCGACAACATGGTCAGCGACAACCGCGTCGTCGACCATTTGCATTCGGTCAACAAGCTGAGGAGCAAGGGGGCTTTCCGCGGTGCGGACAGGGTCGAGGCTCTGCACAAGGAGCTTTCCGCTCTCTACGGCGAGGACCTCGATACCATTCCGGCCAAGATTGGGGAGTATCCTGATCTGGAACTCGCCAGGCGCATGGGAATCGAGTGATCTCTGTTCGCCCAGGTTCTCCGTCCCGGCTCCGAGTCTCTGGTCTCGGTATCAAATAGTTATTGGATGATACGAGTTCCAGTGAATACCATGGTCACAGAACTCAATGGTTCGGAATTCGATTCCTTCGTGGGATCCAACCACATCGCCGTCATCGACTGCTGGGCGCCCTGGTGCGGACCCTGCAGGCGCATGGGTCCCATAGTGGACGAGGCTGCCGAGGAGCTTGCGGGCAAGGTCGCCTTCGCGAAGCTCAACACCGATGAGAACCAGGACGTGGCGATGAAATACCAGATCAATGCCATCCCCACGTTGCTCGTCTTCAAGGACAAGGTCCTCGTGGACGCGCTCGTCGGACTGAGGCCCAAGGAAGACATCATCGACTACGTGAGCAAGCTCTGATGAACTTCGACGTAGTCGTGGTAGGCGCGGGGCCGGCAGGCATACAGGCCGCCATTCACGCATCCCGTAAGAAAGCGGGCACGGTCGTCGTCGGCAAGCCGATGGCGAGTGCTGCCTACGGTACAGAGATTCCCAACTACTTCGGTACGGGAACCGTGCCGGGCAAGAGGCTTCTGGAGATCGGCAGGGCGCAGGCCGAGGAGTCTGGCGCGCTGTTCATCGAGGAGAATGTGATCTCCGCGAAAGGCGGCGACGTCTTCACGCTAGGTCTCGAGAGCGGCAGGACCCTCACGGCCAAGGCTGTGGTCCTGGCCACCGGCATATCCCGTCTGAAGCTGGGGATCCCCGGCGAGAAGGAGCTCTTCGGCAAAGGAGTGAGCTACTGCGCCGTCTGCGACTGCAATTTCTACAAAGGAAGGCCCGTGGCGGTCATCGGCAACGATTCGGAGGCGGCTGTTTCCGCAGAGCTGATGACCGGCTACGCCTCAGAAACCCATTGGGTGTGCTGGGACCCGAAGGCCGACGAATCGCTGGCAAAGAAGGCCGAGGAAGCCGGTGCCATCGTGCACCGTTCCAGGCCCGCATCAATAGGCGGCGACGGAAAAGTCTCATCTCTCGAGCTTGATGACGGAACCGTGCTCCATGTGGAGGGCGTCTTCATCGAGCTGGGTGCGAGATCGTCTGCGGATCTGGCGATGGATATGGGTGCGATGCCTGAGATCGACGATTCGCTAAAGGTGGATCAGTCCTGCGGCACCGGGGTGCCCGGGCTCTTCGCCTGCGGAGACGTCACCGGGAAGCCCTGGCAGGTCGCCAAGGCCGTGGGACAGGGTTGCATAGCAGGAATGGCCGCTGCCGATTACGCGAGGGGTATGAGATGACGGTATCGGATCTGATATCGGGCATGCTGAGGGAGGAGGGCGGATTCCAGAAGGCCTTCCGCAGCATTCTCGACGACGAGCTCAACATGTCCCTGAACGAGTTCTGCCAGGTGTCCGGGATATCCCAGAGCACCATGTACAAGATACTGGAGGACAAGAGGGAGCCGAATCTCCGTACGGTCCGTCAGATCATCAAATCGCTCAAGATTATAATGGAGCCCGAGGACAAGCATTTCATCGCCGTCATAGCCAATACGATGTCGATGGAGAGCATCCCCAAGACCATCGATCTCGACGGGCTGCCGGTGACGATCCGTGAGTATCCCGTTTCGACGGTCGAGGATGCGATCATCGCCGCGGTCCGTGCGGAGCGTGACGGCGCCCTGGGCGTCGTATGCGCGCCCATAGTGGCTCCGACCATCGAGAAGATCCTCACTGTGCCCGTGTCCCGCGTCATACCGACCACGAGCGTGATGAAGGCGGTGGACAGGCTGAAGGATCTCGTCTGAGCAGTACTGGCAATAAAAGTTTAAATGCAAGCTTAATTTTCGTGTGAACGGAGGCAGGAATATGTTCGAGTTGCAGGTTGTGAGCAATACGCCCATGTCCGGGGTCGATGACATCAATGTTGTCGCCGAGACGCTGCTCGTCCAGATCGGGTACCTGCCGAAGGGCTACGATCCCAAGAACGGGGCCATTACCGTCCGCGAGAGTGTCCCATACAAGCTCTTCATGGACTATCTGATGGCCTATCCGTCCAAGGCCTGGGCGGTCGAAGAGCTGGCTGCCCTTCTGGGGACGACCAAGCCCACGGTCTACCGTCACATAAACAAGCTGAAGTCCATGGATCTCCTGGAGGCCATGGACGTCGAGTACGATGGTCAGAGCCGCAAGGGCTACCGCATAAGGTTCGGAGATCTTGTCAAGGCCTGGAGCTTCACCGAGGCCAATGTGAACATGGCCATGGAGAACTACCGCAAGACCATCGTGCATTTCCAGGATCTCATGGCTAAGAGGCGATAATATGGCAGAGAATTGTTCCATTTCCGTCGGAGCGGAGTTCAAGGTCGTTTACAGAGTGTGCTCCACGGAGTCCGAGGAGATCGAGGGGGTCTACAAGGGCATGGCGGCCATGGGGACCGAGACGGCTATGGCGTTCCAATGCGAGGACGGCATGCATTTCATCAATTCATCGTCTATCTCTGCGATGGTTCAGGTCCATGCGGCTCCCGAGGAGCCGAAGAAGGAATCCGGCGACAGGGCTCTCTATGGCTGATCCGCTGGATCTCCTGTCCGCAGACCTGATATCGGCGGTCAAAAACGGCTCGGTCGATAGCAGGGATTCGTTCCAGAATCTGAAGCTCAGGCTTTGCAAGAAGTATTCGTTGAACGCGGTGCCGCCGAATTCCGATATATTGGCGCGCGTGGCAACGGCGGACAGGGATCTTCTTCTGCCTTTTCTCATAAAGAAGCCTTCGCGCACCATCAGCGGCGTGGCCGCCGTGGCGGTGATGACCTCTCCTCACGACTGCCCCCACGGGAAGTGCTCGTATTGTCCCGGCGGCGTCTCCAACGATTCCGCCCAGTCGTATACGGGGAAGGAGCCTGCGGCTCGCAGGGCCGCGAGGAATTGCTTCGATCCATGGTCGCAGGTTACGGACCGTGTTACGCAGCTGGAGGAGATCGGCCATAACACCGACAAGATAGATCTCATAATCATGGGGGGCACGTTCACCAGCCGCGACCCCGAATACCAGGAATGGTTCGTAAAGCGTTGCTTCGATGCCTTGAACGGCGAGGATTCCGAGACTCTTGAAGAGGCCCAGGATAGGAACCGTACGGCTTCCAGGCGCTGCGTAGGAATGACGGTCGAGACCCGTCCCGACGTCTTCACCCCGGAGCAGATCGAGCGCGCGATGCGCCTAGGCGCCACACGTGTGGAGCTGGGGGTCCAGATCCTCGATGATGAGATCCTGAAGGGCGTGGACAGGGGGCATGGCACGGAGGAGGTCCGCAGATGCACCAGAGACTGCAAGGAGCACGGTCTGAAGATATGCTATCATATCATGCCCGGGCTTCCCGGTTCGGATCCTGTCCACGATTTGGAGTGCTTCAGGAGGATCTTCGACGATCCCTCTTATCGGCCGGACATGCTCAAGTTCTACACGCTGCTGGTCGTCGAAGGCACAGGGGTCTACGATATGTGGAAGCGCGGCGAATACGTTCCTTACGACGAGGATACAGCCGCGGACCTGCTTGCGGAGATGAAATCGATAGTGCCCGAGTATGTCCGCATACAGAGGATCCAGAGAGATATACCTGCCACGGAGATCGTCGCAGGGATAACAAAGAGCAACATCCGTCAGGAGGTGGAATCCCGCATGAAGGCCCGCGGCATCTCCTGCAGGTGCATACGCTGCCGGGAGGCAGGTCGCGTCGATGCGGACGTGGATCCCGAGACGGCGGAGATTAAGGACCTGGTCTACGAGGCTTCCGGAGGAATGGAGCATTTCATATCGATAGAGCAGAACGATTCGATAATCGGATACATCCGTCTGAGGCTCGATCGCAACCCCGAGGCCACCATACGCGAGCTGAAGGTATTCGGCCATCCGGCGACCATAGGCGGGGACGACGGCGAATGGCAGCATCGCGGATTCGGAAGACGGCTCGTCTCGGAGGCCGAGCGCATAGCGCGCGAAGCCGACCGCGGACGCATACGCGTGACGAGCGGAGTCGGCGTCAGGGAATACTACCGCTCCCTCGGATACTCCGAGGACCTTCCCTATATGGCCAAGGATCTGCGATCGCCCGTAGAAAGGCACGCTGTCCCATCCGGTCCTGCGCTTTCTGATCTTCTTCCCCATGTCCTCGTAGCTCGCCATGGTCTCGGGGGTGACCGAGGGGCCGACGACGGTCAGGGCTCTATCGAAATGCCTCTGCAGCACATGCTCCGCGGACGGGTTCTCGCGATAGGCATTGAGTCCCGCCTCGCGGCAGAGCGCGGCGAGATCCGCTCCGACGAAGCCGTCCGTGACGGCGGCTATGGCGTCCAGATCCACTCCGGACAGCGGCATCCTTCTGGTGTGGATCTCCAGTATCCTTCTTCTCGATTCCATATCGGGCTTTCCAACAAGGACGAGCTTGTCGAATCTGCCTGGTCTAAGCAGGGCGGGATCTATCATATCGGGGCGGTTGGTCGCGCCCATTATCGTGACGTTCCTCAGTCCTTCGACGCCGTCCATCGATGTGAGAAGCTGGGCTACCACCCTCTCCCAGGCGGAGCCGTCACTGCTTCCGCGCACGGGCGCGATGGAATCGAGCTCGTCGAAGAATATGATGCATGGGGACATCTGCTTGGCGCGTTTGAATATCTGGCGGATCGCCCTCTCGCTCTCGCCCAGCCATTTGCTGGCCATCTCCGGGCCATTCACCGATATGAAGTTCGTTCCGGATTCGTTGGCCAGGGCCTTGGCTATCAGCGTCTTGCCGGTGCCGGGAGGGCCGTAGAGCAGGATGCCCTTCCCCGGTTCGATTCCCAGGCGCTCGTAGGCGCGGTTCCCCTCCTCGGGGACGAACACCTCCTCTATCCTGCGTCTGACATCATCGAGTCCTCCGACGTCGTCCCATCCGACCTTCGGGATCTCCACCAGGACCTCCCTCATGCCGCTGGGCTCCACATCGGACAATGCCGATGTGAAGTCCTCCATCGAGACCTTCATCGATTCGAGGATCTCTGACGGGATGGCCTTGTCGAGGTCCATCTCGCTCATGCGGGAGCTGAGGCAGTGCATCGCGGCCTCGCGGCACAGGGCCGCCAGATCGGCTCCCACGAACCCCTGCGTCATGGATGCGAGCGCCCCGGGGGTGACGTCGGGAGTCAGAGGCATATCCCTCAGATGGACAGAAAGAATGTCCTCCCTGCCCTTCCTGCCGGGAATGCCTATCTCGATCTCCCTGTCGAACCTGCCCGGCCTTCTGAGAGCGGGGTCGATGGAGTCCTCGCGGTTCGTGGCTCCTATGACTATCACATTGCCTCTGTCTCCCAGCCCGTCCATCAGAGTCAGCAGCTGGGCGACGACCCTTCTCTCGACTTCCCCGTGAGCATCGTCCCTGCATGGCGCGATGGAGTCGATCTCGTCGAGGAACACGATGCTGGGGGCGTTCTCCTCTGCTTCCTTGAATATCTCCCTCAGGCGCTCCTCGCTCTGTCCGTAGTACTGGCCGATGATCTCCGGTCCGCGCACCGAGAACAGCGATGCGCCTGATTCGTTGGCTACGGCCTCGGCCATCAGGGTCTTGCCTGTGCCAGGAGGGCCGTACAGAAGCACTCCGCGGGGAGCTCCGATGCCCAGGCGCTCGAAGAGCTCGGGATGCTTCAGGGGGAGCTCGATCATCTCCCTGATCCTCTTCAGCTCCTCGTCCAGCCCTCCGACATCGTCATATGTAATCTGGTTCCCGCGCTGGCTCTTCGCCTGAGGCTGCTTGCGGGGCGTGTCCTTGACGACGATCTTCGTGCGCGGGCCGACTATGACGGGCCCTTTGGGGACGGTGGATACCACTGCGAAGGTCGAGCGGTTGCCCATGAGGGCGATGTTGGGGACTATGATGTCGGTATCCGCTATTAGCGGACGGTTCATCAGCCCCTTCAGGAACATGCTCTCGATCCCTTCCTCGAAACGGGTGCGCTTCCCCTCGGGGATATTCGGCGCAAGGGTGATCTGCTCGGCGGGCTGCGGGACGCATCTGCGGACCGTTACGCTCTCGTCCACGCTCACGCCGGCGTTGGTCCTCGTCAATCCGTCTATGAAGAGCATGCCGCGCCCCTCGTCCTCCGGATCGCATCTGAAGACCTTGGCCACCACGGATCTCTTGCCGGCTATCTCCACGGTGTCTCCGAGCTCCAGTCCCAGCTCGGATCTGGATGCCGTGTCCATTCTGGCACGTCCGTATCCCGCTTCGCTCTGGGACCTGGCCATCGCGACCTTCAGGGTGATGGAATCCATGAGTAATCCAGTGGGGATGGAGGTCGTCTGTGAAAAATATGGCGTCGTAGATCAAGAGAATGCTCATCGATGTCTATGATGCGGAGTATACAGGACGTTCTCGGACCGCGGAGGCTTCCGAATGTCCCACCATCGGTAATTATGATACGGTACGAGGAAGCTATTGTGAAGACATCCTCCACCCCTAGCAGTGTTTCTGAATCAATTCAATCATCAAGTCTCGTCTCGTCCATCTCGTAGATCCGCCTGTATACTGCAGGTTCCTTGCTGAGATCGTCGATGTACCCATAGATGAGGTCCGCCAGCTCACGCTTCGATTCGACGCGTATGCCCCGGAGAATCGTTCCGGCAAGCTTTTCGAAGAAGGATTCGATGATGTTCAGCCATCATCCGTACTTCGGTGTGAATACGAAATCGAATATCCTCGGACGGGTGGCCATATACTCCATGACCTTCGATAGTCCACGCCATTGGGAAACTGTTGGAGAAGGGGGCGGAATGGAAATCCAGGTTACCGGGATGAGTTGTTCGCGTTTCAGTTCGAACTGACATAGACGTGGATTGAAATGGCTGTTCTGTTCAATCAACCCCATATCGTCGGCGATTGATGTGTGCGCACCCTTATTAGCGCGCGCGTCATAGGACAGTGTCGATGACAGTCGTCGAGATCAGAATCGAGCTCAAGAAAGGGGTTGCTGACCCTGAGGGCAAGAACACCAGGAAGACCCTGGAGTCCCTGGGATTCAAAGGCGTCAACGATGTGAAGACGGTCAAGCTTTTCGAGGTCGACATGGACCTTCCTCCCGCGGAGGCCCAGGCCCAGGCGGAGGAGATGTGCAGGAAGCTGCTCGCAAACCCCGTCATCCAGAACTTCAAGGTATCGGTGAGATGAGATGGCTTGCGGTATTAGCAGGCGCGATGCGCCGTTCGACCTTTGCGACATCTCCATCAGGGACGCATCGGACGATGACCTCGTCCAGCTCTCCGCGGATATGAGCCTCGGGCTCTCCCTGGATGAGATGCGCACCGTGAGGGATTATTTCGTCAAGGAGGGCAGGGAGCCCACCGATGTCGAGCTGCAGGCCCTCGGCCAGGCATGGAGCGAGCACTGCTGCTACAAGAGCTCCAAGCCCATCCTGAAGGAGTTCGTCTTCGGCATAGACAGGGACGACGTCCTCTCCAAGGGGGATGCAGGCGTCATGGTCTTCGACGACGAGTACGGATACGCGCTGAGGATCGAGAGCCACAACCACCCCTCGGCTATCGAGCCCTACGGAGGAGCGGCCACAGGAATCGGAGGCATCCTCAGGGACGTCGTCTGCATGGGGGCCCAGCCCATAGGTCTCGCCGATCCCCTCTGCTTCGGTCCCATCGACAAGGAGGTCGACCTCCCCCAGGGAGTCAAGACGCCCAGGTACCTCATGAGCGGAGTGGTCTCGGGGATCCGCGATTACGGAAACCGCGTGGGTGTTCCCACCATAACGGGCGGATTCTTCTTCGACGACAAATACACCGGCAACTGCCTGGTCAATGTCGCATGCCTCGGAATAGTCAAGAGGGCGGACCTCGCCAAGAACTATGCGGGAGGACCCGGAGAGGTCATGATCCTCATCGGCGGACTCACCGGAAGGGACGGCATACATGGCGTGAACTTCGCTTCCGCCGATCTGACCTCCACTTCTGACGAGGATTCCAGAGGGGCCGTCCAGCTCGGAGACCCCATCATGAAGGAGCCCGTCATGCACGCGTGCTTCGAGATCAACGCGAGGCACCTCATCACCGGGATGAAGGACCTGGGAGGCGGCGGCCTGAGCTGCGTCGTCGGAGAGATGGCGCTGGACGGCGGCTGCGGAGCGGATGTGGATCTGGAAAAGGTCCCGCTCAAGGAGCCCGGCCTCGCGCCCTGGGAGATATGGGTGTCCGAGTCGCAGGAGCGCATGATGTGCACCTGCAAGCCTGAGAACGTCGATGCGGTCCTCGAGGTGTTCGACCTCTGGGACGTCCCGGCCACGCCCATAGGGGTGACCACCGACACCATGCACACCCGCCTGTTCTGGAACGGGGAGAAGATCTTCGATATGGATCTCGAGTTCCTCACCGGAGGGCCGGTGTACGAGCGTCCCTACGAGCTTCCCACAGTGTCCGTCAAGGAGAAGGAGGTCTTCCCCCGCATCGAGAGCGACAAGGATGCCATCCTGGCTATGCTCTCCGATCCGAACGTGGCATCCAAGGAGTGGGCCATCAGGCAGTACGACCACGAGGTCCGCGCCGCCACCGTCATCCACCCGATGGTCGGTCCGCTCAACGAGACCGGCCCCGGTGATGCAAGCGTGCTGAGGCCCGTTCCCGACAGATACAAGGGTCTCGCCGCGGCGGTCGGGTGCAACCCGTGGTTCACGGAGGCCGACCCCTACAAGGGGGGAATGTCGAGCATAGACGAGGCCTGCAGGAACCTGGTGGCAGTCGGCGCCAGGCCGAACGCGTTCACCGACTGTCTCAACTTCGGCAACCCCGAGAAGCCCGAGAGGCTCGGAGAGTTCAGGGAGGCTGTCAGAGGCATCGGAGAGGCCGCCCGCGGACTCGGCATCCCCATACCCTCGGGAAACGTCAGTCTATACAACGAGGCTCCGGGAGGACACCACATCCTGCCCACGCCCATGATCCTGGGCTGCGGCCTCATAGACGACATCCGCAAGTGCGTCACAGCCGATTTCAAGAAGGCCGGCAGCTGCATCTTCATCGTCGGAAAGACCAAGGACGAGATGGGCGCCTCGCTCCTCTTCAGGAAGTTCGGAGGCGAGCAGGGAACCGTGCCCGGCGTCGACATAGAGGCGCTGAAGAGGCTCACCGACGAGCTCCTTCAGGCGATGGACGAGGGATTGGTCCTCAGCTGCCACGACTGCTCCGACGGAGGAATGGCCGTGGCCGTGGCCGAGATGTGCATCTCCGGACATATCGGTGCGGAGATAGACACCTCTGCAATCGACGGCGAGGACTACAGGGTGAAGCTGTATTCCGAGAGCAACAGCCGCTGGATCGTCGAAGTGGACGGTGCCGATGTTACCAGATTCATCGCGATCATGGGCGGCGACGCGACGCTTCTCGGAATAACCAAAGGGGACTGCCTGAAGATCAAGGACAACGGAACGGTCATCCCCGTCGAGGAGATGAGGAAGGCGTGGAGCGAGCCCGTCTGGAAGATCATGGGGGGAGCCGAATGAGGCCCGAAGACGTCAGAGTGTGTGTCATGCGCATCGAAGGTACGAACGCGGAGGACGAGATGGCTGAGGCGTTCAGGGCCGTCGGGGCCCAGGCCGAGGAGGTCCATCTCAAGCAGCTGACAGGCCAGTCCTCGGAGATGAGGCGCAGAAGTCTGGAGGACTATGATGTCCTCGTATTCCCCGGGGGATTCTCCGCAGGCGACTACGTTCGTGCCGGAGCGCTCTTCGCCGCCAGGATAAAGGCTTCACTCGGGCACGAGATACGCTCGTTCGTGGAGGCCGAGAAACCTGTGCTGGGCGTGTGCAACGGATTCCAGATCCTGGTGGAGCTGGGCCTGCTGCCCGCATTCGAGTCTGCCATGTCCGAGAGGCCCGAAGCTGCGCTGTACACCAACGATTCCGGAAGGTTCGAGTGCAGGCCTACGGTCCTGCGCAACGACAACAGGGGGAAGTGTATCTTCACCGGATCCGTTCCCAAGAAGTCCATGCTCACCATTCCGTCCGCGCATGCAGAGGGGAAGCTGATGAGCTGCGACCCGGATTTCGTGCAGAAGCTGGAGGACAACGACCAGATTGTGTTCAGGTACGTCTGTCCTGACGGCTCCGATGCGGTCTATCCGTGGAATCCTAACGGATCTCCCTCGGATATCGCCGGGATATGCAATCCCGCGGGCAACGTCATGGGCATGATGCCCCATCCCGAGCGTGTGATCTCCAGATTCACCCATGCGGATTGGACCAGAGGATACACGACCGAGGAGGGCGACGGGAGGATCATCTTCCAGTCCGTGATGGATTCGCTCACAGGAAACCGAGCGGGGCGACCCGCGCCTTCCGGGTCCTCGGACCCGGAACCTATTCTCAGAATATTTTGAGTCTGAGCTCCGGATCGTATACCAGAGCGGGCTTGTCGTCCAGGGATGTGTAGGCATAGCCGAGGGAAGCATCCCTTTTTCCTACGGATTCCTCAGGAATCTCGAATACGACCGTGTACCCCCACGTGCGTCCCTTGTTCAGAATCAGCCCGTCGGAGTAATCAGGATGGGCCACTGTGGCGACGGGATCAGCATCGAACGTCATACGGTCGATAGTGAACTGCCACGTCAGTATAGCCATGCTGGTGTTTATTCCGGCGTCGAAGCCAGAGTTCATGAGAACGATGTCTGCGATGACGAACATCTTCCCGGCAGAAGGTTTGATCTCCGCACCAGCGCTCGTTTCGAAGGATTCGGCATATGAGATGTCGTAGTCGTAGTATCCGTCGGGATCGTGGTGCACATAGCCCCATGTCACGACGACGCCCAGACCTACGGCTAGAATCGCCACTGCAACTATCGCCACGAGCGTCTTCGGGGGCATGAGACTGGATTCGCAGATTATGATAAAACAGTGACGGAAGTTCCGAATCATCGCACCGTCCCCTCGGTTTAATATCAGTCTGCGGATGTAGAGACATGTTCAGGGAGCTCGCCGGTCTGATATCCCGCAACGGGAAGATACTCCTGGCCGTCTGGGTGGTTCTCCTTCTCATGGCTGTGCCGCCCGCATTCAAGGCTATAGACGAGATGGGGTACGGGATATCGGATATGGCCGACTCCGATAGCGAATCGGCAATCGGCGAAGAGATCCTTCTGAGTTATTTCGATACCGCAGTTCATGATGCGGGGAGGACGCCGCTTATCGTGGTGTCCTATGATTCTCGCGACGGATACCGCCAGCTCCAGGGAGACGAGGAGGAAGGGATCCCCTCGTTCGTGGAATATCTGAGAAAGAGCCTTCAGGAGGACAAGGATTGGTCAGGAAAGCTGAGCTTCGATGATGGGGCCGGAATCGTTTCTAGAGCCTACGGGGACCAATCCTCCGGGGCTCTGCTGATTGTGCTGCCTTATGTCTCCGCATATTCCGAGGACTATGTGATTGAAGACACGAGCAATCTACGCGAGAAGATCTCGGATGCAATGGACCTCTTCATGTATGAGCTCTATGAATCTGAGCCGTTCTTCGAGGTCTATGTCACCGGGGATCCGGCGTTGGCCTACGACATGGCTTCGGAGGCATCGCTCTCGCTCGCGGTGATGGTGCTCATCCTTATTGTGGTCACATTGGCGATGACCGGGCTGTTCTTCGGATCCGCTCTCTCGTCCTTCATCGCCATGTCTTCGATGGTTGTATCCACCATTCTAACTGCGGCGGTGATTTTCGGGTTCTGCAACCTCATCGGGGTGTTCTTCGTCCCGGGATTCCTGGTGATGCTGGCAGTCATGTGCATATCCTTCGTCCATAGCATCTATGTGATCTCCGTGTTCCATATCGAGGTCTCGTCCGGATCCGACCGCGGATCGGCCTTGGAGCGCACCGTAGTGCGTACAGGGAATGCCATCGTAGCCGCCAGCGCGTGCTTCATCGTATGCATGTTGGCCCTTGCCTATGCAGGGGAGGGCATGTTCTCCGATTTCGGGCTCTGCATGGCTTCCGGTGCCGCTATAGCCATGCTTGCATCCCTCACTGTTCCGGCATCGATGATCCATATCACGCGCAACGAGCTGTTCTGGTCTCCGAGGTCTGGGAGGCAGGGATTTTTCGGAAGGTTCCGCGGCAGAATATCGAGGCTCTATACCCGTTTCCGCGGTTGCATATCCGGTCTGGTATCGGTAAGGGGTACCGCAGTTCTTCTCGTCATGGTGGCATTGACGGCTTGTTGCGCATACGGGCTGGACGACCATGGGATGAACGAGGAGACCCCTTATGATATGACCAGATCCCTTGCCGCAGGCGAATCCGCAGACGGCATCGAGGTGCTCAGGGCATATTCGGACGGAGGCCTTGTGCATCCGTTCGGCATCGTGATATCCTATGACCATCCGATCGCATACATCCGCTCCGATCCGGATCATCCGGGCATGCAGATGCTGGAATGGGTATCCTATGAGGACATAGAAGCGGTCATTGACCTGGAAAGCAGTCTGTCCGCATGTGATGAGGGGAACATCTCGCGCACAGCCTCCCTGTTCATATGGGATATGATGATCGACAAGGCCCATGTCGCAGGAATAGAGGGAGCTTGGAGCACGATCGAGTACATAGGCGATATGGTCGCCCATGCGGACGGCTCCTATCGTGCCGTATACGATTCCGCAGTGGCATCGGCACTGGTACACGGGTTCACCTACGAGACCCTCATGAGCGAAGGCGGGTCCTTCATGGATCTGGCGATGAACAAGGCCATGGGATCGATCGGATACGAGATGGATTCCGATAGGAGGGTGGTCGTCGATCGTCTGATGATCAAGGTGGAGACGAAGGAGTCAGCAGTGTCGGTCCGCTCCCTTCAGACAGTGGATTCGATGGAGGCTGTTCTGGACGGGTACCGCGCCACGGGGGCTCCCACGGAGGTCCTGCTGACCGGTGCCGGCAAGGTCTACAGCGAGACGATGGATTCCGTGGAGTCGGGATTCATGAAAGGGCTCCTGTTCACAGTCGTATCCCTGCTGGTCATCCTATCCCTGGTGACGGTCTCCGTGTCGGTGCCTCTGCGCACCGTGGCGACGACGTTCATGGGCGCGGTCATATCCCTGTTCCTTACGGACGTTCTGATGGAGGGGATATGGGGGAGCGTGTCTCTGGCGGTGCAGATCTCGATGCTCGCGGTGTGCGTGCTCATGGGGCTGTGGTTCAACAGCATACAGGAGGATCATATCGCATGGTGCAGGAAGCATGGCATGTCATGGAGGGAGGCCTCCTCGGACCTTCTGACCACGCTCCAGCCGACAATCATCGTCACATCGGTAACACTGGCGGTATGTCTCGGAACCCTCGTCTTCTCGGGGATCCAGCTGATGTCGCAGCTGGGATTCGCCCTCATGGTATGCATCCTCGTGGATGCATTCGTCGTCCGCACGTTCGCATCCCCTGCCCTCTGGAGCAAGGCAGGCGTCAGAGCCCGCAGGAGAAGCAGGAATTGAGCTTCCCGGAGGGTCGACATCCTCCTTCCCGACCAGGAACCAGCAGACCACCAGTACCGACAGGACCATGGCGCTGGCGACCATGCAGCATTCCCGCACGGTCGATTCGAATATCGCCAGGAGCTCGTTCGCATAGACGGACAGGTGATCGAACACCCACAGCTCGACGTCGTTCACCGTCTCGTCCTCCACGCCTTCGATGAACGATGTCAAAGGGCCGCTTATAACGCTCTTGTAGACCGCCATGCCGAGGATGATACCTATGAAACGGGCCGACATCAACAGGCCGGTGACGGCACCCTCATGTTCCGGCCTAGACATGGTCTGGATGCTGACGAGCATCTCCGTGATTATCAGTCCGAATCCGAGCCCCATCACGAACAGGGAGAATCCCACACCCGTCATGCCGCGTGGCATCAGGATGAAGGCCCCCATGAATCCTATGGCGATGACTATCGATCCGGTGAGGAGCAGGGGGCGGATTCCGTGACGGTAGATCAGCTCCATTCCGATGAGCGATGTGACGGCCCCTCCGCCGATCAGGCAGAGAAGCATCCTGCTGGCCTCGTAGAGCGATGCGCCGTACGAGACCATCATGAACAGCGTTATGAACTGGAGCATCCCGAGACCGCAGAATCCTGCCAGGAACATCCCTGACATGAGTCCGACATCAGTCCTGGTGATGCCGTGCGGGATGAGCGGATCCGCAGCCCTTCTCTCAGCCCATACGAGAAGCACCACCATGAGGATGCAGAACTCCGCGAAGGCCAGGCTCTCGTAGCTCACAAGTTCGAAGTCGACGTTCACCGTCTGCGTGTAGAGCATGACCGACGATATCGTGGCCATGGTCAGCACCAGCCCGGGCACATCCCTAACATAGGATGCCGGCGCATCTTCGAGGGAGCGGTAGGCGGCGGTGCCTGCGAGCAGGACAACGAGGGCATTGACCGCCACCAGGATTCTCCAGTCCCCGACATCGACTGTGAAATAGTATCCGACAGCTGTTCCGAAGAGGGATCCGACGCTGAACGCCAGAGTCATGACCTTGTGGGGGTCCAGGCGCTTCCTCTTGTTGTCGAACGCCCCGGGTATGAATCCAAGCGCGGTCGTGAACAGGAATCCTCCTCCGCACCCCTGCATCACGCGGAATGCCACCATCATGAGGACGTTCTCGCTCAGGCACAGCCCGACGGAGCTTCCGGAGAACAGGGCCATCCCGATCAGCAGGGAATTGCGCGGACCCAGCCTGTCCATGAGGACTCCGGCGATTATGACGACGGTGACTTCGGCGATTATGTAGCCGGACAGAAGCCATCCGGTGATGTCGGATCCGGTCTCCAGCATGATCTCGTAGTGAGGGATGCGCATATACATCCAGCTGAGAGCGCTGATGAGCATGCACACTCCGAGAGCGGATACCGCGACCAGGTTGTTCCGACGGCCCATGAGCATCCAATCGTCAGCGCCGATATATGACCACCGCTCCGGACGCCATCGCTTTTCAAATATTCCGACGGCGCTCGGGAAGACGATATCGTGGGATGGAAGGATTCTGCTCTGGTCGTAACCGTTCTGGCAGTCATGGCGGCGGTGTTCGCAATAGCTCTTTTCGATGCGGATGCTTTCGAGGAGCAGGGCCCTTTCGAGATAACGTACGATCTGGACGGAGGAGAGAACGACTCATCCAACCCTTCGACCTTCGATGCAGGAGAGGAGGTAGTCCTGAAGCCTGCAAGCCGGGACGGGATGGTCTTCACGGGATGGTTCTCGGATCCGGATCGCACGCTGCCGTGTCCCGTCATAAAGACGTCGGTGAGGGAGGATGTGATCCTCTATGCCGGATGGGATGTGGATCTCAGCGGGACCGGCTGCACATACGAGGTCACCGGCTATACCGACGACGGAATCCGCACGACCAAGTTCTCTGGGGAGCAGGATGTGCTGCTGCTCTACTACAGCCCCTACAGGCTCTCATACTATGTGGAGGTGGATTCCCGTCTGTCCTGCACGACGTACAGGTTCAACGAGATCGAGAAGCAGTACGAGAATGATGGAACCGTCTCGTTCTGGGCTTCTTCGATATACGGCAAGACGAAGACCGGGGAGGCGGATTTCGAAGCATCCTCCGGAAAGATTCCATGCGATGTCTTCACATCCTACGGCGATAACGGATTGGTCGTCCGCACATGGGAGGGAAAGGGGGATGGCGTGACATACGCCGTCGAGGCCGAGCGTTCCGGTTTCTACACTTCGATGAAGTACAAGGAGAAGACGGAGGTTCATGCGCCGGAGACGGTCGATGTCAGCCTCTACGGAGGTTCGGGAGTCAAAGCGTCGTTTGACGGGACCCCTCGTCCCGGATCCATGATATCTTTGGATGCCGAGATCCCGGAAGGCTCGACCTTCCTCGGATGGTTCGATTCCAATGGAGATATTGTGAGCAGAGAGGCGTCGTTCGATCTGGAGGTCACGGTGGCAGACGTTCTGCTGTATGCGCGCATCTCGGACGGCTACGATCTCGAGGCCGTGGCCGGAGTCGGAGCCCGCCTGTCCGTGGGCTTCGATCTGGAGGCTGCTCAGTGGTCCGTGGAGTATCTCACGGACGGCGGCGAGCCTGTCGCAATCAGCGGGCCTTCACCGACATACGTGTTCACGAGCGCCGGAGAATATTCGGTGAAGGTCGAGGGCACGACGACGGACGGCGGCGAGTTCAAGTGGGCTCTGAAGGTTCTGGTCGAAGGTGTGCTGCAGATCCCGTTCGAGTGGACTTATGAGGGTGAGGCCTTCTCATACGCTCTCGATGTGGCGTTCAGTGATTATCTGGCCTACAGGGAGGCTGCAGACAAGACATCCAGAAGCCATACCGATGCCGATGCGGATCGTCTCTTCGCGACACCTTCCGATCCCTATGTCAAGGCTCTGGCTTCGTTCCTTTCCGGTACGGCGTCGGATCTCGGTCTCGACGAGGTCGGATCGGCCGACTTCGTACTCTGCTTCGTGCAGGCGTTCCCCTCTTCCGAAGGGGATGAATGGCATTATCCGCTGGAGACGCTGTTCCTCAAGAGTGCCGGAAGCGCGGATTCGTCGATACTCTACTGCTCCCTGATGGGGTCCCTGGGCTACGATACGGCCCTGCTCCTTTTCCCGGGCCATACCGCCGCAGGTCTGTCCATAGACGGTGTGAAGGGTGTGACGTACACGTACTACGGTATCAAGTACCGTTACTGCGAATCCGACCGCACGGGTTTCGGAATAGGAGAGAAGCCCGAGGATGTGGACAACAGGGTATCGGCATTGGTCGAGATCCCGGCGGCCGTCAGAGCTTGACCTTGACGTCCACCGCGTCGCCGTCCTCCAGACTGAGGGTCCTTCTCAGGTGGTATTGGCAGATAATCTCGATGACGTCTGCGTAATGCGATCTTTCAGGAACGACGATTGCGCAGTCGATGTTGCGGATCTTCGCTTTGTAGGCCACGACGTCTCCGAAGCTCCTGCCTTCGTCGACGAATCCCGATATCGGGGTGCCGGCGATGCTCTTTATGACATCGAGCTTGCCGATGTCCTCGGAATCAACCTGGACGTTGAGAGTTCCTTCGAACGGCGTGAATCCGAGCTTTTCGCGGAACTGGGCGAGGTACTGGCTCTGGCATATGTAGTACCCGCCTTCACCCATTCCAGACTGGACGGTGCCGTGGATTGTGATATGATCGGTCAGCTCGAATATCCTGCGGTACTCGTTGTACTCCTTTTTCAGATCCTCGATGCCTTTAGTGGTCAGCTTGATGCGCTGTCTCCTTGCTCCGAGATCCCTGACGATGTACTTCATGTCCAGTAGCTCCAGGATCCTCTTGGATGCGGACTGCTGACTCATCTCCAGGGCTTCGCCGAGTTCCCTGGATGATATGGCTATGTAGTCGTCCATAGCGCCCAGGAGGGCCAGTTTGCGAAGAGCGAAGGAGTACTTCTCGTCCATGATTCACAGGAAGCACTCTAGGGATAAATAACCACTCGAAAAATGGTAGGAAGGGAAGAAGGCGCCTTTCGGCGCCTGTTTCAGGAATCAGATGATCCTGTTGCCGTCAACCCACTTGGTGGTGTTGGGGCAGGCACCCACGAGGATGCAGCAGATGGCGATGACCGCCAGAATCGCGCTGACCCACAGGAAGGTGGAGTCGTAGATGGCCGCGATGACGGTCACAGCCAGGGCGAGAGCGCTGATGACCAGGACAGTGTCTCCCTTGACGGGGCTGTATTTGGTGAATGTTCCTGCGGCAGCGAAGAACATGACCGCTACGAGCATGTTGAGTCCGACGACGTACATGTCGTCGAGCGCACCCGTCCACGAGTACGCCATGGCCACGAGGGCGATGATGCCGCCAAGCATTCCGAGGGCGACACCGAATTTCATCTTGTTGGGTTGTTGTGCCATTGCAAATCCTCCTTCAGATAGTCTCGACGTCGACATTGACATCCTTCGCGCTCTTGATGTTGAGGATCATCTTGACGCTCTCGGATATCATCCAGAAGAGCGCGCAGATGATTGCGATCCCTTCGGTGAAGGCCAGGTCCTTGCCGATGTAGCAGCTGAATGCCACGAGGATGAGGATGGCCGCGATGGCTCCATTGATCCTCTTCCCCTCGGTCCAGTCTCCGTAGACGGAGAGGGCCGCTGCGAGGAAGATGAAGGCGAAGGCCAGGTAGGAAACGGTGTCGTGAAGGTTGCCGTTACCATAGTCGGAGTTGTAGATCCCGACGAGAGCCAGGAATATGCCTGCGGCGGCGCACATGATGCCGCTCGCACGGCTGCAGTTGTCTTCGCAGTAGGCTTTTCCGACACCGAACACGAAGCCGAGGGCTCCGCAGACGATGCAGCCGTACTTGAAGACATCCGCAGTGAACTGATTCGTCGACACGCCCAGTTCGGAGATCATGTTATCGCCGAAGGTCCATGCAGGATCGTTCTCGGCGGCAACAATCCACATGATGGCGAAAGCGAACGCCATGATGAGGCCGATCACCGCGAACAGCGCGGGACTGCGGTTTGTCGCATTCATGCGGCCTGAAAAGCCGTGCGTAATTTAATAATGATTGTCTAAGATGGGTCTCTGGATTCACAGGAGTGGCCTGATTTGAAGTACATTTTCTTCGTGGGTACGGCCGGCAGCGGGAAGAGCACGCTCGTCGGGGCTTTCAAGCAATGGTTGGACGATGAGGGAGTCGACTCCATAGTGGTGAATCTCGACCCCGGGGCGGATGCGCTTCCCTACGGTCCGGATGTCGACATCAGAGAATGGATCAATCTCGAGGAGACTATGAGGGAATACGGCCTAGGGCCCAACGGCGCGCAGATTGTCGCCGCGGATCTGATGGCGGCGAACATCTCCAAGATGTCTCAGGTCATCGAGACCTACGGGTCAGAGTACGTCCTCGTCGATACTCCCGGACAGCTGGAACTCTTCGCGTTCAGAGAGTCCTCCCAGCTGATCGTCTCCGCATTCGGAGCAGAGGATTCGATGATCGTCTATCTCTCCGATCCCTCACTCTGCCGCACCCCCAACGGATTCATCTCGGCCATGGTCCTCGGTGCGCTCGTGGAGTTCAGGCTTCAGCTGCCGACTCTGAACGTCCTTTCCAAGTGCGATACGCTCTCCGATGAAGACGAGCAGAGGATGATCGACTGGTACCAGGTATCCGATGCCCTCTACGGGGATCTGCTGGATTCCGACAGCCAGCCGGAGACCGTCATAGGGATGGAGCTCTTCAAGGCCGTCGAGAATGCGGGAGTCTTCGGAGAGATACGCGCCGTTTCCGCGCAGGACGGCACGGGACTCGAGGAGATCTACGCAGCAGCGCAGCTCAATTTCTTCGGCGGGGACGATATAGGCGACCGCTGAATCTCGGAATCTCGTCAGGGATGCGTCATCGGTTTTTCGGACGCAGAAAAAATGAATGTTGCGGGGGGAGAACCCCCCGCTTTTCAATCCTCACCCGAACATATGGGCGGGTGCAGGCTTGGTCTTGTTCCTTCCGGCCTCGGACACCTTCTCCTTGGCCTCGACGAAGTCATGCTCGGTGACGTGGTCCCTGTCGGCCCTGATGGCGAGCATTCCGGCCTCGGTGCAGGTACTCTTGATCTCGGCTCCGGAGAATCCCTCGGTCATCTCTGCGAGCTTCTTGGCGGACACCTTCTTGTCCACGTTCATGTGCTTGAGATTGATCTCGAAGATCTGGGTCCTTCCGTCTATGTCGGGCAGTCCTACGTCGATGATCCTGTCGAACCTGCCGGGCCTCAGCAGAGCATCATCCAGGATGTCCGGCCTGTTGGTGGCTCCGATGATCTTGACATCGCTGGTCGGAGTGAATCCGTCCAGTTCGGAAAGCAGCTGCATGAGGGTCCTCTGAACCTCGCGGTCGCCGGACGTAGCGACGTCGAGACGCTTGGCACCCACCGAGTCGAGCTCGTCTATGAAGATGATGCTGGGCGCCTTGTCCTTGGCAAGCTGGAACAGCTCGCGGACCAGTCTAGCACCCTCTCCGATGTACTTCTGGACCAGTTCTGATCCCACGAGCCTGATGAACGTGGCCTGCGTGGCGTTGGCCACTGCTTTCGCCATCAGGGTCTTTCCGGTTCCGGGAGGTCCTACGAGAAGCACTCCTTTGGGCGGCTCGATTCCGACCTTCTTGTAAAGCTCGGGCCTCAGCAGAGGATCTTCTACAGCTTCTCTGAGCTCCATCATCTGCTGTTTCAGGCCGCCAATGTCGGCGTATGTGACATCGGGTTTGTCGATGATCTCCGCGCCTGAGACGACGGGGTCCACCGGCGTCGGGAGGACTTCCATCAGAGAGAGCGTCTGCTTGTTGAGCGATACCCTGGATCCGGGAATCAGGTCCTCCGGTTTGACGTATTCCGAGATGGAAACGACGAAATCTGGTCCCGTGGTGCTCTTGACGACCACGCGGTTGTTCGGCAGGACGTCCCTGAGCGACGCGACAATGAGCGGAGGACTCTTCAGCCTCTCGAGCTCGTTCCTGAGCCTCGAAAGGTCCTTCTGGAGTCTGAAGAGTTCACTCTCGGAGTAGCGCTTTTCCGTCTCGGCGTTCTGAAGGTCTTCCATCAGCCTGACGTTCCTCTCTTCGAGGGTGACAATCTTGGCCTTCAATTCGGCCATCTCATCGTTCTCGCCCGTCATATGCTCTCCTGCGGGGTACGGATGACTTTCGTTATAACGGTTATGGGGTGTCGGATGGGCATCGCGAGCGGTCCTTCATGCTGTCTGCGAGCGTCTGGAAATCATTGATTCATCGGCGTTACTCCTCTGCTGGGCAAAAGATATTACCGACCTTGATGATGGGCGGAGCATGATTTGCGAGATGTGCGGCAAGGACGTTCCGCAGACCCGCGAGGCCATAGTAAGCGGCGCGAGGCTAATGGTATGCCCTTCCTGCTCTAGATTCGGAGAGGTATCCGGCGCATCCACCTCGTCCAGGCCAGGCGCCCCCGTTTCCCAGTCCGTCATCGATCAGAGGCTGGAGAGGCGCGAGAGAAGGATGCAGTCCAAGGACATCTACGCCGGGACGACGACGATCGAGCTCGTCGACGACTACGGCGGAGCCATTAGAAGGGCCCGCGAAGCCAAGGGCATGGACCTGAAGGCTTTCGCCAACGAGATCCAGGAGAAGCAGGGCATCCTCGCCAAGATCGAATCCAATAATCTAATTCCCGAGGACAGGCTCATCAAGAAGATTGAGAAGGCCCTCGACATCAAGCTCACCGAGGCCGTTCAATCAGGCGGAGTCGTGGGCGGAGGCCGCGCCGATGGCATGACCCTCGGCAATTTCATCAGGAAGGAGTGATTCCGCTCCTGGAAACCCACCTGTAGACTCCTTCGATGAAGGGGTCTACAGCTATTCCGTTTTCGCGCATCACAATCAGTGCGGCTACTGAAACATCGATATCCAATCTCTTCTGGATCCTGTTGCATTCCTGGATGAACTCCCTGCGGTGCATTCCTGCATCGGAGGCGACATCCATCAGCTTCGGGAACATGTCTATTGCCGGTTCAGAGGGTTTCTCGCAGACGCCCGATGACAGCAGGTCCTTGGGAGGGCGGTACGCCAGGGGCACGTCCACCGCCGACAGATCGACGAGAGGGCGCAGGTATCCGTCCTTCTGCTCGAGGATCCTGCTTCTCACCATGAGGCCGAGGAGCGCCTTGGCATCGGACGGCGACATCCACTTCTGCTTCAGCGAGACGTCCATCACGAATTCGTCCGCAGTCAGCACGTCCTTTCCGACGGCGCGGTACAATGCCGCGGCGCACATCTCGAGTTCCCCGCTCATGCGTCCCCCGAGCCTCTGGAATCAGATAACGCTTGCGTCGTCTCCTATATACGCGCGTGCGTTGTTTGTGTTTTAAACTAACAGGGCGGGCAAACGCTTATATCGCACATCCGGTTACGATGCCCCATCCCACATGGTGAGAACATGAGCTGCGTGAATAACTACACCAGATTCGAGAGGGCCAGGATCATCGGCGCCAGGTCGCTGCAGATCTCCTACGGGGCTCCTGTCCTAGTGGACTATCCCGAGGACATGCTCGACCCTATCGACATTGCCATGCTGGAGTTCCAGAACGACATGATACCTATCACCGTCGTCAAGAACTGAATAAAGAGGAATCACTATGGCAGACGATGACATTCAGCCTATAGACAGCAACGAGCTCCTGGTCCCCGAAGAGACCTATCTGACTTCCGGTGTCCACATCGGAACCCAGCAGAAATCCGCCGACATGAAGGAGTTCATCTACAAGGTCAGGACCGACGGACTGTACGTCCTGGACATCAAGAAGACCGACGACAGGATCAGGGCGGCAGCCTCCTTCCTGAGCCGCTTCAACCCCAACAGGGTCCTCGTCGTCTGCGCCAGGCAGTACGGACAGAAGCCCGCCAGGGAGTTCTCCAAGGCCATCGGAGCCCCTGCGTTCGCCGGAAGGTTCGTTCCCGGAACCCTCACGAACCCCGCCAACCCCAACTTCATCGAGCCCGAGGTCCTTGTCATCACAGACCCCTCGGCCGACAAGCAGGCCCTCAATGAGGCTCTGAACCTGGGAATCCCTATAGTCGCCATGTGCGATGCCAACAACGAGACCCGCAACGTCGATCTCGTCATCCCTACCAACAACAAGGGAAGGCGTGCTCTGGCCTGCATCTACTGGCTGCTCTCCAGGCAGGTCCTCGTTGACAGGGGAGACATCAAGGATCCCGCCGACTTCAAGCTTGAGATCGAGGACTTCGAGGCCAAGCTGGTCATGTAAACGGGTCCCTCCGGGACCCAAAAAACCATTTCCATCTTCTTCCATACCCTTTCTCATGAGATTTCCAGCGGTTTCTGGCAAGTTCTATCCTTCCGATCCCGTTGATCTGAAGGATTCCATCGAGGCCTGCTTCGACCATCCCCTGGCTTCAGGGAGGCCGGTGCGCACGGGCGACGAGAGGTCGATCCGCGGAGCCATAGTCCCTCATGCAGGATATATGGCGTCCGGGGCGAATGCGTCCAACATCTATCGCATGCTGAAGGAGGACGGCCGTCCGGAGGCGTACGTGGTCATCGGACCCGATCATTACGGCATGAGTCCGTTCAACACCGTCTGCTCGGATGATTTCATGACTCCCTTCGGTCCGTGCAGGACCGACAAGGAACTCTGCTCCAGGCTGTCGGAGACGATACCCGACATACCGGAGGCCCACAGGTACGAGCATTCGATAGAGGTGCAGCTGCCGTTCCTGCAGTACATCGATCCGGATGCGCGCATCGTCCCGGTTATGATGAGCGACCAGTCCCCGAAGGCAGCCATGGTCCTCGCAGACGCTCTCAGAAAGGCATGCGAAGGGAGGGACGTCGTCTACATAGCATCCACGGACATGTCGCATTACATACCGAAGGCGGAGGCCGAGAGGCGGGATGGTCTGGTCCTCGACAGGATTCGCGACATGGATTGGAAGGGCATGTACCGCGAGATCGCGGACAACAGCATCACGATGTGCGGGTACGGTCCAACTGCAGTGATGATGATGCTGTGCGACAACTGCTCGCCGGAGAGCATCAAGCATACCGATTCGTTCGATTCCCTGGGAATCAACAGGGATTCCGTAGTCGGATACGCTACGGCGGTTCTGAGACCTAGGGATTAAAACCTGCAGTGCTATCGAGGTCGGGATAACATGGAATCCGGAGAAGCTCAGAATTTCTGCGCCCATTGCGGTCGCGTCCTGACCGCCGACCAGAGGTTCTGTCCGGAATGCGGTACCCGCGTTCCCGGCAGGAACCCAGAGGCCGTAGAGCAGGAGAAGGCCGAGATAAGGACCGGCATCGGAAGGCAGCTCGTGTGGGCCGCCGCTCTCATGCTGATCTATTCCATCCCGTTCCTGGTGGTCGGGATATACGTGGCCCTGTCTGCTGAATCTATGACCGATCTGCTTTTCAACGACCCCAACGCGCTGTCGTACATCGAGCAGTACGGACTCACCCGCCAGGAGGTCCTTGACTACTTCGAGGTGGCTTCCATCGCGTACATCATCTCGTCCGTATGCGGTATCGTCTCCGCCTACTTCTGCTACACCAAGCAGCACTTCTGGCCTGCGGTGATCCTCTGCGTGATCTCGATGATGACCGGAGTGGCCGGCTTCATCGCCCTCTTCATGGGTCTCTTCGCCTTCTGGCTGATCCTGTCCGGGAAGATGGGGTTCAAGGAGTACGGATCCGAGCTGGATTCCGAGCTCTCGAAGATAGTCTGAAAAGGAAACAGTTTAGGGACGGGGGATTCCCCCCGTCCGTTCAAATGCGTTTGAGATATCTCAGGTTGGGCTCGTAGACGAGGCCCTTGTCCATTAGGTTGTTGGATATCTCCTCGAGTTCGATGCTGCTTATGCCTTCGGCTTCGGCACGCCTCTCCAGCTCGTCGCGGGGGGCTCCTTTGCCGTCTGTGTCGAGCTCCTCGAGGAGGTTGAGGATGATGTCCTCCATCTGGCCGTGGTTCTGTCCGCCTGCCGGGGATCCCTCTTCGTCCACGTAGATCTCGTCGGCGCCTTCGTCGACGCCCTCGGGGAATCCGAAGTCGACTTCCTTTTCGGGGAGCAGTCTTCTCAGAGCGTTCTGGATGGTCTTCAGGTAGACTGCGGAGTCGGGCATCTGCCCGTAGTTGTCCAGGGCGTAGAGCATCCCCTCGGCCTGCACGGGGCTCATCCCCATCTTGATGAGGTCCGGGGTCTTGGCGTCCGGGAGCGACACTACCTCCTTCATCCATTTGAGCCTGGCCCATGTGGATTTGGCCGTGTCGAGGAGCCATTCGTTGAGCGTGGTCTCATCGATCTTTATGATGCGCTCGGGGCGGACGGATACGAAGGTCCTTCCGTCGTCTCCGGTGTAGGCTCTCACCCTTCCTACTGCTGCGACGAAGCAAGGAGGCTCTATGTCGGCCATGGCGGCGGCGGCCTCGGGCTGGAATCTTCCGATGTTTAGGAAGAACTGGCCGTTGACGTCCTGGATCCTCGCTCTCCACATCGGTTCGTCCTCGGTGCCGCTGTTGGCCTTCTCCGTCATGGTTCCGGCTATGAGCACCCTGTTGATCTTCGCGCCGAGAGGAGATACCAGATACGAAGGCATCTTCTCCTCGGTGGCCTTTATTTCTAGCGTCGCGGAGTTTATCTCGTTGGCGAAGACCCTCCACGCGGTCTCCCTGGGGTTCGCTTTACCGTTCATATGGCGGCCTCCACTTCCTCGAGGAGCTTCTCCGCTTCGGCCTGCACATCAACCTCCACGTTGGATGCCGATCTGACGATCATGCTCGGGCCGTAGTCGTCGCTCATCACGTTGCCTGTTATGCGTATCCGGCGGAGGAGAATTTTGCCTAGCAGTTCCCTTACGACGACCCCTTCGCCTCTTGCGGCGGCGAGACCCATCGCGGATGCCATGGAGACTCCGACGAGCTTCTCCGTATCCTCCCTGTTGACGATGGCTCCGATCGCTCCGGTGCCGTCGTCGATGACGAGCTTCATCCTCATGTCGGGAACGCCTTCGACGGTCCCGTGGATGGAGCAGACGCCGTTCATCATCGAGCGGTTGCAGTTCGGACATCTCTTGATGAGGCCGCTCCCGTTCTTCATGTCCACGACGACCCCTTCGATCGTTATGTCTAGGCCTCCGCCGATACGGGTGACCTCCTCGACGGTCTTCAGGGTATTGCCTTCTTCGACATCGAAGCTCCTGTCTATGCGCTCCACGACGGCACGGTCCCCGATGTTGAGCTGGGGTATGCCCTTCCAGGCGCGGATGTAGCAGTTCTTCGCTGAGATGGATTCGCCCGCCTTGAGCTCGAAGTCGTGCCAGGCGGAATACTGGATCTTGCCGGTCTCGTCGGCGATTATGCCGGAGTAGACGACCTTCTCCTCGCCCCTGCTTGTGATCTTGCGGGATTCGACAGAGAGGATCTTTCCAGCGACATTGACGTTCCCCATCCCCTCCCTTATGTCTCCTATTTTCACGTCGGATGCGGAGAGGGACGCACCCGTGTTGGGGACATTGATCTCGACGCCTGGGGCGGCCTCGACCCTTCCACGGTTCCCTATGTTGATCTGAACTCTATCGTTCCAGAGTTTGCAGTAGCAGCTCTTGAATGTGTAGACAGATCCCTTCTCGAGCTGGACTGCTCCCGGCTCCCAGACGGTGAACGATGCCGTTCCCGTGTCATCGCCGAGTATACCGGAGACGATGGTCTTGCTCAGACCCTTGACAGTGATGTTCTTGCTTTCGACGTAGACGATCTTGCCCAGGACGTCGACGTTCGTCTCGGATCCGTTGAGGTCCGCGATCTTCTTCGACGGATTGTTCGCGGTGGCGAATCCGCTATCGCTTCCGCCGTATTTCCTTATGATTCCGCGTTTGGCGGCGGTGATGTCGACGTGATAGTCGTCGAGGTATTTCCTCAACTCCGCCTTCAGCTGCTCATCGTCGATTCTGTTTCCGAGCACCCTTTTTATTTCTTCGATGTGGGGTGTTAGTTCATTTTCGTTCATCGGATCGACCTGTCCGCAGAGGACCATGGCGTATCGAAGACGGACATAATATTGTTGTTCCATGCGGTAAGTGTAAGTCGCTTCGAGGACTGGTGATCCGAGAGAAGAAGGCGCTCCGCGGCCCGTATCGCAATGAAAGGTGGTATGCCGCCGGGCAGGAGAAACAAGAATCCCGGCGGTTTGGACTCCAATCAGGACTTTTCGATACCCCTCCTTGATGCCATCATTTTGTACAGCAGCACGATGACAAATGCGAGGCCGATGACCAGGACAACGGTGGCGCCGGGAGGCGTATCCGTCATCAGGGACAGGAAGAGGCCCGCCGCCGACAGGGTGAGCGCGTACGCCGTCGCTCTTCCCATCGTCCCGGAGATGCCGCGCGAGAACAGGCAGCCCATGGCCGCAGGGATAGTCATCAGAGCCATGATCATCACGATTCCGACGACGTTGGCGACCATCACGCAGGTCACGGCTATGAGGATGTGGAGGATCAGATCCAGAGCCTGCGTGCGGACGCCAGAAATCCTGGCGAAGTCAGCATCGAACGTCAGGATGCGGAGGTCGCGGTAGAAGAGGGCCACTATCGCCAGGATGACCACTGTCACGCCCTCCATTATGTGCAGCTTCCCCGAATCGATAAGCAGCATGTTGCCAAACAGGATCGTCTCGTACGAGGACGGAACCAGCACGCTCCTGTCCACGTAGCACATGAAGATCACTCCCGCGGCCATGCCTACGGCCCAGAGCACCCCTATCACGGAGTCCTCCCTGAGCTCGTCGACCTTCTTGCAGACCACCATGACGACGGCCGCCGCGATGCTGAAGATCAGCGCACCTATCATGGGGGTCATCCACGAGACCGCGAAGACGGACATCACGTAGTATGCGAATCCGACGCCTCCGAATGTGGTATGGGCTATCCCGCCGGTCACGGAGACCATGCGGTTGATCACGACGTACGTCCCGATGACGCCGCACAATATGCAGGCGAGCACCGTCGCGACGAACATGTTCTGTATCAGAGGGATGCCCAGATAGTCGATCACGTTTGTCATCGCCATGCCTCCTCGGTATGTCCGCGTAGGTCGGACGGATCCATCTCCGTCACGGTCCCGTCGACGCGCACGATCCTGTCGATGAGGTCCGACACGTCGCCGGTGTCATGGGTGATCATCATGACGGTGACGCCGTCTTTCTTGGCATCCGCCAGGATGCTGTGCATCCTAGTCCTCATATCCGGGTCTATGCTGGCAGTGGGTTCGTCCAGGAGGAGGATCCCGGGATTGGAGACGAGGGCTCTAGCCAGCAGCATGCGCTGCATCTGCCCGCCCGAGAGGTCCCCGATGCGTCTGCTGCGGAGCTCCTCTATCCCGGTCCGCTCCATCGTCTCCGTCACCCGCACTTCCGCGTCCGGATTCCGGCGCGGGAGGAAACCCTCCTCGGGCCTCAGGCCCATGCGGACAACCTCTTCTACGGTGATAGGGTACTTCCTGTCGAACTTGCCGAACTGGGGCATGTAGCCTATCCTGCCGCACGCCTCGTTGGGAGAAACGCCGTCGACGGCGACCCGGCCCCTGCTGGGTGCCATCAGCCCGAGCACCGTCCTGAACAGCGTGGTCTTGCCTCCTCCGTTGGGGCCGGTCACAGCCATGAAGTCCCCATCCATGACCTTCAGGCTGATGTCCCTCAGCACCCTGGCATCGGCGTAGCTCACGCTCACGGAATCGAGCTCTATGCGCGGCGTTCCTCCACTCATTTTCAGGCCTTCTTGAAGTCTTCCTCGAGGAAGTCCAGGAATTCGGAGATCGATTCCAGCATGTCGTCCGAAGTGGGGCTGACAACATGGACTTCGATCCCGGCATCCTCCAGGGTGGAGCGTCCTTCGTATCCCTCATCGGTGGTGGACACGAAGATGGATTTGCATCCCTCGTCCTTGATCATGGAGACGGCCTGCGAGGGGGTCACCTCGCCGTTGGCCTCGACCGATACCATGTGGATGTCGATGCCGAATCTGTCGGCATACTGCTGAAGGAGATACTGCCATGCAGGGTGCCAGACCATCACGTGCTTGTGGCCCGTGCCGGCGACGGAGGCGACTTCCGTCATCTTCTTGTCGATGCTGTCGACGTCCTTGTTGAACTTCTCGAGGTTCGACTTGTAGTCGTCGGCTCCATCGGGGTTGAGGGCCGAGACCTCCTTCTCCACATAGGCAGCGATCTGCCTCAGTATGTCAGGAGAGGTCCATATGTGGGCATCGGTGGCGGATTCCTCATGCTCGTGGTCGGATTCCTCATGCTCGTGGTGATGGTGCTCCACGTTGGGGAGGGCCGTGTATTCGATATTCTTGGAGATGTCCGCTATTTTGACGGAGGAGGGGATGTCCTTCTGGACGGCATCGAAGAATGCGGTCTCCCACTCGACTCCCGTTCCGATTTTGAAATACAGCTTGGAGCTGTAAAGGTCCGATACGTTGCTGGGCGTGGAATACGCCTCATGGGGGTTCACATTGGGCCCCATCATCGAGACGACGCGGAAGTCGTCGCCTACGATCCTCTCGACGATATCCTTCTCCCAGCTCATCGTGACCGTGATGGTCTCGGCACCGTCGTCTTTCTCATCGCCGTTATGGGCGAGAACCAAGCAGGCTCCCGCTGCGATGATTATTACGACTGCGATTGCTGCAAGTGTGCTTGTTTTCATCGAAGTGCGGTTTTCGATTATTGTTATTAATATATATCGATTTAATTATTAACATTTGATTTATTATGGATTTAATATTAATAATTACGATGATTTATAACAACATTGCATTCGTTCCCGGCGAGATGCCGACGCCGGTAGGAGATGCGGCAGAGAATCCGTGGTTGATCTCCAGCACCCAGTAGCCAAGGTTTATACGGTGGAGCGCTATTGTCCAATATGGTTCCCAAGAGCAAGATCGATGAGATTCTGGACGAGTACGACCCGAACGACATCACCATTGCAACCTTGTGCTCCCATTCCTCGCTTCAGATTTTCCACGGCGCCAGGAAGATGGGCTTCAAGACCCTAGGTCTGACTATCACTCACAGCACGAAGTACTACGACGCTTTCCCTCTGGCAAAGCCTGACGAGATCCTTCGTTTCAAGGACTTCGACGACTTCGAGGAGCGCACCGGGGAGCTCTTGGACAGGAACACGATCATCATCCCCCACGGTTCCTTCGTCGAGTACATGGGTCCCCGCAGGTTCGCGGATATGCCCGTGCCGTCCTATGGGAACAGGGCGGTTCTGGGATGGGAGTCCGACAGGGACAAGCAGAGGCAGTGGATCACGTCCGCGGGCGTTCCGATGCCCAAGCTTATCACCGACGCCAGGGAGATCAACGAACCCGTCATGGTGAAGTACCATGGGGCCAAGGGCGGAAGGGGATACTTCATAGCCATGGACTATCCCGATTTCAAGATGTCCATAGATCCGAGCCAGCCCTACACCATCCAGGAGTACTGCCTCGGAACCAGGTACTATCTCCACTTCTTCTACGACCCGTTCAAGACCGACGGATACAGGTGCGAGCAGGGCGGATCCCTCGAGCTCCTCTCCATCGACAGGCGCGACGAGTCGAACATCGACGAGATGTACAAGCTCGGATCCATCGAGGAGTCCAAGAGGCACGGCCTCTACCCATCCTTCGTCGTGACCGGGAACACGTCCGTCGTCATCAGGGAGTCTCTGCTGCCCAAGGCCTTCGAGATGGCCGAAGCGGTCGTCAACAAGTCCTATGAGCTCTTCGGAGGCATGTGGGGGCCGTTCTGCCTCGAGACCGTCGTGTCCGACAAGCTGGAGTTCAAGGTGTTCGAGATCTCCACGAGGATCGTGGCGGGAACCAACCCGTTCATCTCCGGATCCCCCTACGCGGATCTCATCTATCCCGGTCTGAGTACCGGTGCCAGGCTGTCCATGGAGATCAGGGATGCCATCCAGCAGGGCCACCTGAAGGACATCATGTCCTGAGGCCGTCGAAAACCCATTCACCAACCATTTTAATCAACAATCCCAATCGGTGTAGACAAGAGGAATGCCCATGGTATCGAAGAGGCTCCAGGAGATCCCCGCGTCGGGGACGATCGCAATTTCCAATCTGGTCAGTCAGATGAAGGCGGAGGGCGTGGACATAGTCTCGTTCTCCATGGGAGAGCCGGATTTCACAACGCCTGAGAACATCATCGATGCCTGCTGCGATGCGCTGCACAGCGGATTCACCCATTATACTCCTTCCATGGGCATACCTGAGCTCAGGGAGGCCGTCGCCGATATGGAGAGCAGGGTCGACGGAGTCCCCTGCAGGGCGTCCAACGTGCTCATCACGCCTACCAAGCAGGCTATCTTCATGATCGCCCTGGCATATATCAATCCGGGTGACGAGGTAATCCTTCCAGACCCGTCATGGGTCTCCTACGAGGCTTGCGTCCGCCTGGCCGGAGGCGTGCCGGTATATATTCCGACCAAGTTCGAGGACGAGTTCGTCGTCGACCCCGCGCTCATCGAGGCCGCGATCACCCCCAGGACGAGGATGATCATCCTCAACACTCCTTCCAATCCCACCGGAACAGTCATTCCTCGTGAGGTTCTGAGGCAGATCGCCGATATCGCCATCGCCAACGACCTCCTCGTGCTCTCCGACGAGATCTACGAGAGCATCATCTACGAGGGCAAGCACACATCCATAGCGTCCTTCCCGGAGATGTTCGACCGCACCCTGCTCGTGTCCGGCCTGTCCAAGACGTACGCCATGACCGGATGGAGGCTCGGATGGGCCGTCGCTTCCGAGGAGAACATCAAGGCCATCAACAAGCTCCAGTCCCATTCCATCTCGTGCTGCGTGTCCTTCGTCCAGAAGGCGGCCGTCGAGGCGATCCGCGGACCGCAGGATGCAAAGGAGGCTATGGTGAAGGAGTTCAGGAAGAGGCGCGATCTGGCACTCGATCTGATATCCGAGATCCCCCAGCTCGAGTGCAACGTTCCCAAGGGCGCGTTCTATGTGTTCCCCAGATACAGCATCGATATGCCCTCGGCCAAGCTGGCAGAGGTCCTTCTCAAGGAGGGCCATGTGGCCGTGACTCCTGGAACCGCTTTCGGTCCTGGCGGGGAGGGATTCTTCAGAGTCTCCTATGCGACCTCCGAAGACCAGATTCGCGAGGGATTCGACAGGATCAAGAAGACCCTGGCTTCTCTTTGATCAGTAAACCGCCGACCGATATCGCACAGAGGTGTCGGTCGGCGTACATATCGTTCTATACAGACTGCGTCGCGCGCATTCCGCGCGCGTACCTTTAATAGGGATGCTCTGATAACCGGCTGATAGCCTCAGGGCATGAGGGATTATATTGAGCAGGATGCTGTACACAGTGGGCCCCGTCTATGTGGCGCCCGATACGCTTCAATCTATGACAAAGCCGATGATCACGCACCGCTCTCCCGAGTACAAGGAGCTCCACGCGGGGATCGTCGACAAAATCAAGAAGACTCTGGACACCGACATGGATGTCTTCCTCGTCTCCGGATCCGCCACAGTGTTCAACGAGGGCGCGATCAGGAACGCCGTTTCCGACAGGATGCTCGGCATCACCAACGGATCCTTCGGAAACAGACTGATCGAGATCGGAGAGCTCAACGGCAAAGCCGTCGACAAGGTCCAGGTCCCCTGGGGCAAAGCAATGAGGCCCGAGGACATCGCAGGCAAGGTCGGAAAGGATACCGAGGCCGTCTGCTGGTGCGCGAACGAGTCATCCACCGGAGTGTTCAGCGACTCCGTCGCCATCTCCAAGGCAGTATCGGAGCAGAATCCCGACGCGCTGAAGATCGTCGATGCCGTGACCGCCGCCTACACCAAGGATCTGAGGGTCAAGGATATGGACGCGGATGCCATCATCTTCGGGACCCAGAAGGCTCTGGCTCTGCCTCCGGGAATGGCCATCATGCTGTGCTCCGAGAGGATGCTCGACAAGGCCAAGACCGTGAAGAACCGCGGATTCTACACGGATCTGCTCAAGATCAAGAAGCAGAGCGATGTGAACTATGCTCTGACCACGCCGCCCGTCTCCCTCATGTACGGACTCGACTACCAGCTGGACAAGTTGCTGGGCGAGGGCATGGGCCATGTCTACGAGCGCCACGCCGAGATGGCCAAGCTCGTCGAGGACTGGGCGGATGCGAAGCTTGCCGGCGTGTTCCCAGAAGAGGGCTACAGGTCGAAGGGCATATCCGTTCTCAACAGGGGCGATCTCGATTTCGATGCCTTCCACAAGAAGCTCAAGGCAAAGGGATACGAGATCTCCAACGGATACGGAGACATCAAGGAGAAGACATTCAGAATCGGTCATATGGGAGACGTCACGCCTGCAGGCGTGAAGGAGCTCCTGGCCGTCATGGACGAGATTTTGGAGGAGTGAAGATGGTTGTCAAAGTGCTGATTTCAGATCCCCTTTCCGAGGACGGGGTCAAAGTCCTCAAGGATGCCGGATTCCAGGTCGACGAGAAGCCCGGCATGTCCGAGGACGAGCTGTGCTCCGTCATCGGCGACTACGACGGCCTCATCATAAGGTCCGGTACCAAGGCCACGAAGAAGGTCATCGATGCGGGAAAGAATCTGAAGGTCATCGGCCGCGCCGGAGTCGGAGTGGACAATATCGATGTTCCTTATGCAACCGACAAGGGAATCCTCGTCATGAACACCCCTTCCGCGAACATCCTCTCCGCGGCCGAGCACTCCTGCGCCATGCTGCTCGCTCTTGCGAGGAACATCCCCTTCGCCCACGAGTCCATGCACAAGGGCGAGTGGAAGAGGTCCAAGTACACCGGCGTCGAGATGAACGGGAAGGTCCTGGGAATCATCGGGGTCGGACGCGTCGGAGGCGAGGTCGCCAAGCGCATGAAGGCCTTCAACATGACAATGATCGGATACGACCCCTTCCTGCCGAAGGACGTCGCGGATTCCCTCGGAGTCAGGCTCACCACTCTCGAGGAGGTCATAAGGACCTCCGATTTCATGACGATCCACACGCCTCTGCTCCCTGAGACCAGGAACATGATCTCCATAGAGCAGTTCAAGATGATGAAGCCCAACGCGAGGCTCGCCAATGTGGCCCGCGGAGGCATCGTCAACGAGGACGACCTCTACACGGCGCTCAAGGAGAAGATCATCGCGGGAGCCGCCTTCGATGTCTGGTGCCACGAGCCCCTGGAGGATTCGGAGAAGAAGCTGCTGGAGCTCGACAATCTAGTCACCACGCCCCACCTCGGAGCCTCCACCGTCGAGGCTCAGGAGAGGGTGGCCATCGAGGTGGCGGAGCACGCCGTCATGTACCTCAAGGACGGCATCGTCTCCAACGCCATCAATGCTCCCCGCGGAAAGCTCGATGCGGAGACCGAGCCCTACATGCCCCTCGTGGAGAAGATGGGCTCCCTCGTCCAGCAGATGGTCGGCAATCACCCCCTGGACAAGCTCGAGATCGTCTACTGCGGCGGACTGGCCAAGAAGCAGACCAAGCTCCTCACCGTGACGACCGTCATCGGATACCTGAGGAACATCCTGGGCTCCGCCAACATAATCAACGCTCTTCCTGTGGCCAAGCAGAAGGGCATCGAGATCGCCGAGACCAGCAACGACACCGCCAAGGACTACGCCAACGTCATCGAGGTCAGATTCACCTACGAGGGCAGGGTCCGCACCATCCGCGGAACTGTCATCGGCGGAGTGCCGAGGCTCGTCGGCCTCGACGCATTCTCCTTCGATGCGCCTCTCTGCGGCGACATGATGTACCTGAGGTACAAGGACACCCCCGGCGTGATCGGAATCGTCGGCAACCTTCTCGGATCCGCAGGGATCAACATCGCCCAGATGACCGTCTCCAGGAGCGACAAGTGCGCCATGATGTTCCTGTCTGTGGACAGCGACATACCCGCCGACCTCGTGGCCAAGGTGGCCGAGGAGGTCGGGACCAAGGACGTGGGCTTCCTCAACCTGGTGGAGTGAGCCCCGTGTCCGTCATCACCATCCATGACCTCACGATGGCGATCAAGAACAGCATCGACAGCAGCTCCAGGGCCATGGAGGAGGAGGAGGCGTACGACCTCGCCCACAGGGTCCTGAACTTCTTCGGGTACGCGGACAGGATCATCGACAACATCCTGGAGCCGGAGGACAGGGATGCGTTCTACATGCTGGAGGACGCGGGCATCCTGACCACCGAAAGGGAGGAGACCACCCTCTACGACGGCAGGGAGTGGAGGATCCACTATTGGCTGTTCCGCAGGGAGAGGATCCGCGAGCTGATGGAGAGCGGCCCGAGGAAGGTCGAGACCGTCGTGCAGGAAGAGTTCAACTACGACGAGCTGCCGGACGACATCTGGCAGCGCTCCAAAGAATCCTGATCATGGATGTCTTCCCGTACGAATACCGTCCCGGGCAGCGGGAGCTGGTCGGATTCATCGATCGCTCCGTCCGGGACGGGATGTGTCCCGTTATTGAGGCGGGCACCGGAACGGGCAAAACCATCACCGCCCTGACCGGGACGATCCCCCTGGCCAGGGAGCGGGGTCTTCTCATTGTATACCTTACCCGCACGAAGTCGCAGCAGGCGCAGGTCGTCAGGGAATGCGGGAATATCGGAGGCATCGTCTGCGCCGCCCTGCAGGGACGCTCCGCCCAGTCATGCCCCATGATGAGGGACGATCCCGATCTGCGCTCGGGTACACCGGAGGAGATCTCCAAGCTGTGCTCCGAATTCAAGAGGAAGACGGAGGGCGGATGCGCCTGCCCGTACTTCGCCAATCTGGAAGGACTCGACGCAGACCATTGGCTGGAGGTGCTCCGCAGCAATCCCGAGCCGGAATCGTTCTCGCGCATATGCGAGGAGGCCTGCATCTGCCCATACGAGCTCATGAAGCATCTTCTTCCGCGTGCGGACGTCATCGCCGCCTCGTACCCGTTCGTCTTCGCCCCTCAGATCCTCTCCCGCTTCGAGGAGTGGACGGGCAGGGCCGTATCGAGGATGCTGGTGATCGCCGATGAAGCGCACAACCTCCCCGACTACCTGCGCGACATCCAAACCTATGAGTACAGCAGGTACTCGATGGAGATGGCCGAGAAGGAGGCAAGGCGGGAGGGGGACCGCGAACTCCACGATGGACTCAGGATATCCGACCTCTCATCTGTCCTCCGCGAGGTGCTGGAGGCGACGGTCCGCGAATATCTGATCGACGAGGACGGGATAATCCCGCCTCATTTCGTGGAGGATGAGCTGATGTCCCGTCTCGGCGTGACCTCGGTGGCGCTGTCCAGGATGTCCAGGGCCCTTCAGGACATCGGAGACATCGTGGAGGAGAAGCTCAAGCAGAAGCGCAAGCTCCCCCGCTCGTACATAGGCTCGATGGGACGGTTCCTGGAGCTGTGGATGTCGGATTACGACAGCTACGGCGTGAGGTTGATCATCGGAGGGGACAACCCATGCTTCCAGGCATACTGCATGGATCCTTCCCCTGCGGCGGAGCCGCTCAATTCATGCTTCGCGTCTGTCATGATGTCGGGGACCCTGGAGCCTCTCGAAGAGTACGCCAAGGAGATGGGTCTCGAGAGGCCGGTCTTCAAGCGTCTCGGCAGCATATTCCCTCCGGAGAATCTTCTGACGCTCTACACAGACCGCGTCTCCATGAGGTACGAGGACCGCGCACTCGAGGAGAACTATCGCTTGCTCACCGATATCCTTGTCGACACAGTGGATTCCGTCAGGGTCAACACGATAGTCTTCTTCCCATCATACGGCTTCATGGACAGGATGTCCAGCGACGGGCTGATCGAGCGCCTGGGCAGGGACATCTTCTTCGAGCGCAGCGGGATGCCCCAGGGGGAGCTGATGGACACCTTCGAGAGATTCAGGATGTCGGAGGACGGCGTGCTGTTCGCCGTCACAGGCGGACGCATCAGCGAGGGTCTGGACTTCCCGGACAGGACCCTGGAGCTGGCCGTCATCGTGGGCATCCCGTTCTCCAAGCCCACTGCGAAGTCGAGGGCGATGATACGCTACTACGATTCCCGGTTCGGGGACGGAAGGCGCTGTGTCGTCATGATTCCGGCGATCCGCAGGATCAGGCAGTCTATCGGCCGTCTAATAAGGTCCGAGACGGATCGCGGCGTCGCGGTGATCCTCGACAGGAGGGCTCCGTCGCTTGGTATCGACGCAATGCTCTGTAGCGACATCCCTTCGGCGGTCGCCGCTTTCTTCCGCCATAATCGATAAGAATGCTCCATCAATCCGGGTCGCATGGATATCAAGGTCGACGACGACGTCAAGAAAATGATAATGTCCGAAGGCCGCGACTACCGTGTTTGCACAGCATGCATGGGGCCCGCCCTCGTTCCGACCACGGTGAAAGGACCGAAGGACAGCGACATAAAGATCCCGATCGGGGACAACACGCTATACATCTCCCGCGTCCAGGCGATGTACATCGACCATGTCTCGATGGACATGCTCTACGACAAGGAGGATATCGACTCCTGTCCTGCGTTCTACACGAGACGCGGTTATTGATATATCTATAAAGGAACGGGCGCCGCCGTTTCTGACGGCGTCCGTCCATCAGAGTTTGACGTCGCCGTAGTCGTCGGCGAGCTTTCTGGGCATGGCGTAGTGGCACTCGGTGCAGTACAAACCGTCGCCCTTCTTGGAGCGTACCATCTCGGTCTTGCACTTGGAGCAGAGCGCTCTTATGCATCCGAGGTGGGGGTCCTTGGTGGTGAGCTGGAGTGAAGGCTTGGTCTCGGTGACTCTCGCCCTTATGTAATCTCCCTTGCGCAGCTCTCCATCGACGTTGTCGGTGTACTTGGGGGAGATCTTCGATACATGGATCGTGGCATAGGTCTCCCCGCCGACCTCTCTGGAGGTCCCGTCCTTGGCTATGACGTCTGCGGTGGCCATTGTCTTCCTGATGTCGGCCACTACCGCGTAGACGATATCGTCCTTATGGAGGATGTTGGGAGGGTTGGGGCACATGACGCTGGCAGTGCAATCGTCGTCGTCGAGCACGAGTGTGCCAACCTGCGACGCGTATACCGTGCCATCCTGGGCGAAGGTGCCCTCGCCTGCTGCGTATTCCTCCTCTATTGCGACCTCGTCGCCAGGCATGACAAATCTGGAATCCATAGGTATCACCTGATGCCGACCGCCGCGACTTCGACGGTCTGTTTCGTCTTCGAATGGAATGAAAATAGATGCGGGATTTCGTACTTATATGTTCTACGCCAGAAGATGGATTTCCCGTAGCGTTCGCAGAACGATTCGACGAAGTCCAGCGTTTCAGCCATATGGATCGAGTAGATGCAGTCTGAGAGTGTCAGGGCCTTCTCGAGGAATGGGCGGTCCGCGTGTGAACGTTGACATCCGAAAGGAGGATTCATGACGACTGTGTCCGCACCTTCATCCACTCTGCGGATGTCCGAGAGCCTGAGATCTATGTCTGCTCCGAGGGCGGCGGCGTTGGATCTTGCTGTTTCGAGAGCCTTTTCCGAAGCGTCGAATCCCACCACCATCCCTGCATCGAGGAACCAGGATCCTATCGAGAGCATGCCTGTTCCGCATCCGAGATCCATGACCTTGAGATCCGCGATGTCCCCTTTGCGATAGGCTTCGAACAGCATGTCGGCCGCTATGATCGCAGGAGTCATGTACTGCTCCAGCGAAGCGTCCGGCTCCTCGAACGGCTTCACCGACTGGAGGATCATCTCGAGCTCTCTCTTCCTCATCGCTCCGTGTATGGCGGTATCGTTTATCCGATTGACGCCTTCTGCTGGGATAGCCTTGTTACGAATTCCAAGGATTGAATGACGTGATTCGTAGCCATGTTGCCATCTTTTAATTACGAGCACCTGATTCAAAGACCGCATACGCAGGTATGCCCTTCGCATCGTCCGCGATGCGTGGAACATTCGAGAGAGGGTATACATTGGCCAAGATCAACAGAGCAATCATCAGCGTTTCCGACAAGACGGGGATCGTCGATTTCGCCAAGGCGCTTTCCTCCATGGGAGTGGAGATAATCTCCACCGGGGGGACGTACAAGGTCCTGAAAGACGCCGGCGTCCCGGTCATAGAGGTCTCCGAGGTTACTGGATTCCCGGAGATGCTCGAGGGTCGCGTCAAGACGCTTCATCCGAAGATCCACGCGGGCATCCTGGCCCGCAGGGACGTCAAGGAGCATATGGATGCCATCGCCGAGAAGGGCATCAAGACCATCGACATGGTGGTCATCAACCTCTATCCGTTCAAGCAGACCGTTCTTAAAGAGGGCGTCACCTTCGAAGATATCGTCGAGAACATCGACATAGGCGGCCCCAGCATGATAAGGGCCGGCGCCAAGAACTACAAAGATGTCGCAGTGGTCACCAAGCCCTCGCAGTACGACGAGATCATAGACCGGTTGAAGCTGAGCGGCGAGCTGCCTCTCGAGATGCACGAGAAGCTCATGACGGACGCCTTCATCCTCACAGCGAACTACGATGCTATGATCGCGTCCCAGATGTTCAACAGGTTCGGGGAGGGCTTCCCCGACTCCTTCCCGATACCGTCTGAGAAGGTCGAGGATCTCAGATACGGGGAGAATCCGAATCAGAAGGCCGCGTTCTACAAGGATCCATTCACGCCCGGAACCACGGTCGCCAAGGCGGAGCAGCTCCATGGGAAGCAGCTCTCCTACAACAACATCCTGGACCTGGACAAGGCCATGGACATCTGCATGGACTTCGAGAGGCCCACTGCGGTGGTGATGAAGCATACGAACCCCTGCGGACTCGCATCCGCCGATACCATCGATGAGGCTTTCGTCACCGCCTACAATGTGGATCCGCTTTCTGCTTTTGGATGCGTCATATGCCTCAACAGGAACTGCACAGTAGCTACGGCCAAGGAGATCTCCCAGCATTTCGTCGAAGCCGTGATTTGCCCCGATTACGACGAGGGTGCCGTGGAGATCATGGAGGCCAAAAAGAACATCCGCATCCTCAGGACCGGAATGCCGATCTGTCCGTCCGCCAAGCACAGGGAGTACAAGGTCAAGAAGATCCAGGGCGGCATGCTGGTCCAGACCGACGAGGACGTCGCGATCGACCCGAAGAATCTGAAGGTCGTCACCAAGCGTGCTCCGACAGAGGATGAAATCCATTCGCTCCTCTTTGCCTGGAAGCTTGCGAAGCATGTCACCTCCAACGCCGTCGTCTACGTCAGAGGAGAGCACGCGGTCGGAATCGGTGCGGGTCAGATGAGCCGTGTGGATTCCGCCAAGATCGCCACGATGAAGGCCAACGAGCCCACAGAGGGCTGCGTCATGGCCTCGGACGCTTTCTTCCCGTTCAGGGATGGCGTCGATGAGGCGGCGAATGCAGGTGTGACAGCCATAATTCAGCCTGGAGGCAGTATCCGGGACCAGGAGGTCATCGATGCGGCTAACGAGCACAACATGGCCATGGTCTTCACCGGCTGTCGTGTCTTCAGGCACGGATGATAAAGAGGTCCCGTGAGGGATCGGCGCCCCATGTGGGGCGCCTCTTACAATTAATCAGTTCTGGAATTCCTTGGCTACTTCTTCGAGCTCTGTTGGGATGATGGGCTTTCCCTGCGCTTTGCGGGTCATGTGCCCTCCGGGTCCTCCGCGTGCCTGATACGCTTTTTCGAGGCATTCGGGGTCGTCGCATACGAAGGCGGCGAAGACGATGTTCTTGCAGGGCTTCCCGCAGAATTCGCAGGTGTAGTCCTCTATGTTGATTGCCATCGCAGGTCTATTCCCTTCAAGAGATAAACCAGATTCGGAGGATGTTCTAACAACGGAGTTGTTAAAGGATGTGAAATACGACCTGCCGGACTATCCGGACTGGTAGGTGTTCACGCTTGTATCTTCAGTGACCTACGTCATTCAGTCGAGGTCACTGAAGATACAATCTGTCTCATGTGCGCACGCGTACGTATTAGGTTGAGTAACTGAAAAACTCAGGTTTAAATATATATTTTATATAGATACTGTTTTTAAGAGATTTAATCGATTCTTACTATATTATGGTATCAAAGAAATACATCCCTGTAGCAATCTCGATATGTGTGATATTGGTTGTCGCAGCTTTGTTTCTTTATCATTGCAATGACGAGTCTAACGAATTTGAAATTTGCAATGTTGATGTTGTAGCAATCAAGGATTTCGGTGTTCAAGATGTAAAGGTGGGAACGAGTACCAATGGTTCCGTGATTATACAAAAAACCTCTGAAAAGCTCATAATTAGGGTAGTTGGGTCGTTGAATGTTGGAATTGACGATTTTGGCGGTGTTTGCTTTTATTATGGAAATGATATGAGATTGAGTTCTATTGTGACGTCGTATCGTGATGATCCAGATAGTTTAGGCGTATTGTATGGGACGACATTTCCCGACAAGCCATTAGGGTCCTGGATTTCGTTCGGGAGAGCGCCAGTAGCAGAGCCAGGAGATGGTTTTTTCGAAATCGTGTTTGAATACGAAGAAGGCAAGTCGGTAGATGATGTTGAATCGATATCGGTGGGAATTGCAGTCGGATCGTGCATTGATGCAAGCGGTAATAGAATTATTGGAACTGTATTTGAGGAAATTGAAATTAGGTTGTGAATGGATGAATACTACGAAATTGGTGTGTTTGATTCTAGTAGTGTTAGTGGTGTGCATCCCCTGCTTGCAATCAATGAATCTGTCGGTTTCAGCCGATTCAAACGACGATAATATCGCCGATTATGCTCATTCTACCTGGGCAGACGAGTACGGGCAGTACAAAGTGTACTCTTCTTTTTCTGCGGGATATTGGGTTGGACTGTGGGATCCACATTATGGGACATGGATTTATGATTTTAAATTGGGTGCTGTTGCTTCATCAACAGGAGGTGGATGGTCGTTTGGCGATGACGGTGTGATTATGGCGACAGCCTTTCAAATAGACGTAACAGAAAATACTGAAGGGGTCATACTTTCAACGTTAGATTCTTTAAATTACATCTGGAGTACTCCTGAAGCGGATGGAAGATGTAATAATCTCGGTTCTGTATCAATCTTGTTAATGGATCTAGCTATGGCTGCGGTTACGAGTGCTGGTGCATCTCTGACATGGACTGCAGTTTCATTTCTAATTGATTCTTTTGCCAATGCTGTAGATGAATCCAGTACCCATGCAAATAAAATCTGGCGTCTCTGGGAGTGGGATAAAAAGTTGGATGAGTGTGCCCAGCATATGATGTTCAGGGCTGATGTATATCCAAACGAGGCCGTTACACTGAAGACCTCCTATGCTGTTTTTGGATATCCGTTTGAACTGATGCAACCTATTCCAATTCATTTTATAATAAGGGCGCCGACTGCCCCTAATGCATCTCAGGTGGTGTTTTCTGATTCAAATCATAGTGGAAAAATCATCGAGATTACGAGAAATCAACTTGAGGAGGCAAAAATGAACTTGACTTCCGCACATCGATTTAAAATCGATAGCATCCGCTGGATAATCAACCGG
>ERZ808242.128-NODE-128-length-59213-cov-7.996416_pt1 | contig 59213 bp, 55 predicted proteins | sample MGYA00521244_ERZ808242 | MGnify/ENA primary metagenome ERZ808242 (study PRJEB31516, sample SAMN03275573) | gut metagenome | biome: mammalia-associated habitat; material: feces | host: Papio cynocephalus | place: Kenya | collected 2012-07-27 ... | reverse complement strand
ACCGATGGTGTTATGGCTCAGACCAAGGAGCACATCCTTCTGTCCCGTCAGGTAGGCGTTCCTTACATCATCGTATTCATGAACAAGTGCGATATGGTAGACGATCCTGAACTTCTTGAATTAGTTGAAATGGAAATCACAGAACAGCTTGAAGAATATGACTTCAAGGATTGCCCTATTATCAAGGGTTCTGCTCTGAAGGCTCTGGAAGATCCCATGGGACCTTGGGGAGACAAGATTATGGAACTTATGGACACTGTAGATTCCTACATTCCTGATCCTCAGCGTGATACTGATAAGCCTTTCCTTATGCCTGTAGAAGACGTATTTACCATTACCGGTCGTGGTACTGTTGCAACCGGTAGAGTAGAGCGTGGTGTTCTTCACCTGAACGACGAAGTTGAAATCGTTGGTATCAGAGAAGACAAGCTGAAATCCGTTGTAACCGGTATCGAAATGTTCCGTAAGATGCTTGATGAAGCACAGGCTGGTGATAACATCGGTGCACTTCTTCGTGGCATTCAGAGAACTGACATCGAAAGAGGTCAGGTTCTTGCAAAACCCGGCACTGTAACCTGCCACAAGAAATTCACTGCACAGGTTTACGTTCTGACCAAAGATGAAGGTGGACGTCATACTCCTTTCTTCAACAACTATCGTCCTCAGTTCTACTTCAGAACAACCGATGTTACCGGTGTTTGCGAACTTCCTGCAGGTACCGAAATGTGCATGCCTGGTGATAACGTAGAAATGACCATCGAACTGATCCATCCCATCGCTATGGAGCAGGGTCTTACTTTCGCTATTCGTGAAGGTGGACGTACTGTAGGATCAGGCCGTGTAGCTACTATCATTGAGTAATCTGCGCGTAAGCAACGAGAAGCTTAGATAAGTAAAAAATATTACCCGGAGAGTGTTCACACTCTTCCGGGTATTTTTTTGCTTATCGGAAAGCGGCGACTGCCGCGATGAAATAGCCACGAAGTGGCTATGAATGCTTCTCATTGCGGGGCGTTTGCACGTAAGTGGCTGTTTTTGCGTGCTTGCGGGCATTTATCGAATGCCCGCGACCGAGGAAATGCGAAGCATTTACGAGATGTGCTTCCCCCTTCTCAACCTTCAAATCTTACAAGTATATTAATCATCTGATAAGCGCCTGCAGCTGCCGTAACCTGATTACCGGAAACGGATACGTTACCGATGGGATGGGAAAGGAAATCACACAGGCAGGCTTCTTTTACCGGGCGGCAAAAGACAAGGGAGCAGGTGCTTTCTTTGCCGGCGTAGTTAGCGGCACGAATGAGCATGCCGTTGTTGCCGGAAGACATACAGGTAATATAAACACAATCTTCGGAAGTGAAAGTGAAAGCACTTTCTTCCGGGATGAATTTCCCGGAAGGAATGGTAAAGCCGCGGTAGCCGCAGATGAAATAATCTTTTTGCCGTACCAGTTCGGCATTGCTTTCATCGGCAAGAGGTAAGAGAGCATAGTCCCATTCTAAAAGTCCGGGAAGTTCTCCGTCAGGTTCCCCGTCCGTGCCAACGGTTCTTGAGAAGCAGCGCATCAAAGTGATATCCATGCTGTTCGCGGCATCACCCGGACAGGAAATTTCATGAAGACCGCCGCCGGAAATAAATGCCAGACCATGAACATCATCCCGGATAAATGCCAGATTTTCAAAAGCATATTCGGTAATGTCGGCTTCTTTCCAGTTGTAATGGCTGTTATCAAGTCCCACATTCCGTGAAAGAATCAGGTTGCATTGGTTGACGCTGTATTGCGTGGCGCGAATGCCGGTCGGCAGGTGCAATTGCAGACGGTGGTCACGTACAGTGTTATTTACAACGGTATGGACACGTATTAACTTAGAGTCCCGGGAAATGGTAAAATCGGATGTAATGATAAAGGGAACGTAGTGTTCACTTCGCTTGGAAAATCCTGCCTCGGTTTCCTTTTCCTCCGGCAGAGCCCATTCATAACGTATCCGGAAAATACAGGATGCATAGCCGTTAAAGATTTTTTCGATGCTGACCCGGGCACCGGTGGAGCAGAGAACTCTGTCCTGTATGGGACGGGTGTGGTACCAGCCGTCTCCGGCTTCACAACAGTCAATGAAAGAATGCAGACCGGCATAGGTGTGACCGGTCTTTTTGTCGGTCAGCGTAATTGTACCGTTCGGGCAGATAGCAAATCGGATCCATTCATTTTCACAGCTATCGGGTCCTGTGGAAAACCTGTCGGTAATACGGTAGGGCAGAGGGCTCGGTTTAACGGTAAAGGTGGTAAAACCCATGGGACGGAGCACACCGTTCAGAGCAATACGGTGGGGATCCGCAAAACGTTTGTTGCCGCCATATTGCCGTACCTGTCTGTTACGGGCAGCACGAATAATATTGTAAGGAAGTTCCTGCCCACATTCATTGTAGACGAGGAAGGTGTTTCGCTGCTCATAGCGGATATAAGGAAGCGCGGAAGTCTCAAATTCCGGCGCAAAATCAATGTCAAATTCCAACAGTCCCCGGTATTCATAGGGGAGCGGATTGAATACCTTTACTTCTACACAGCCATCCGATGTCAGGGCTGCCTGATAAGCTTTTCCGCAGAACTGTTCAAAAAATTCATTGGCGGTACGTCTGGCTTTTTCAAAACGGGTCAGCATTTCCCGGTGAACAGCATCAATGGAACATCCGCAGATACTGTCATGTGCGTGATTTTGTAAAAGCAGACTGTAGGCATAATCCAGATAAGAGGTTATGGGAGAGGCACCGTTCATGCTGTCGATGGCAGAAACAGGCATGGCATAGTGTTCTAACAGATTCTGACAGTCATCATTGGCGCGCTTTAAGTCATAGCGGGAAGAAAGCGTGTGGGGAATTACTTTATTGTGCATCACGTTTGCCTGACCGTGAGAGACAAGCTCTCCTTTTTTGACAGGACGAATACCTTGGATGAGCCCGGGAATTTCATCCAGCCGCACCTGCTCCACAGGGCAGTTAAAATGCCGGGACAGTGCATCCAGTATTTCGGGAGCAAACTCGTGGATGGTTTCGTGGTCCATACCATCCATCAGAATCACATAGGGAAGAGAAGTACGTGTACATTCCCGTTCTACATACGCAATAGCGCGTGCTGTCATTTCTTCCATGTGGGAAGTGTAATCCGGTCCGAATTCACTCATGACTTCAAAATAGAAGGAACCGTAGCCGCAGGTTTCGGGAGCCTTAAAGGTCAGCACACGGGAGCCGTCCGGGGATATCCAGTCAAAGAAACACTCGATTTCACTGTCGTTGCAGCCGCGGCTGATGAGGGCGCTGTCAATGCCAAAACCGTTAAGAATCTGAGGAAGGTTGGCAATATGTCCGAAAATATCACAGACATACCCGTTTTTTAAGGGCTTTACGCCGTATCCGGAAGCAATGCGGTGTCCGGCAAGCAGATTTTGTATCAGACTTTCGCCGGAGAGCAAAAACTCATCGGGCATGGTGTACCAGGGGCCGATGATGATACGTCCGTCCCGAATCAGGTTTGTTAAGACTTCGTGTTTTTCGGGGCGGATGATGAGGTAATCTTCCAGAATACTTGTCTGGCCGTCCAGAGTGAAAATCTGAAATGCCGGACCTTTTTGCAGGGTATCAATGACCTTGTCGAGAACCGGTACCAGCATATAACGAAATTCATCCACGGTTTTATACCATTCCCTGTCCCAGTGGGTGGATGCAAAATAAAAAATCTTTTCTACTTTCATACATATTTACCTCCGGTAGATTCCCTTTCTATGACATCGCATTCCAGCAGTACTTTATCGTTGGTAACGGTCTTTTTCTGAATATAACCGACAACAAGCTGCGCAGCCTGCCTGCCGATTTCTTCGGCGCGTTGGAAAATACAGGTGGGGGAAAAGGGAAGAAAGTCCTGAAATTCTTCGTATTCGTCATCTAAAAATACAATTTTCAACTGTTCCGGTACGGAAATACCGGTCATGGCAAGGGCACGGTATAAATTTAAGCCGACTTTACCGCCATAAGAAAGCAGTCCCTGCAGATCGGGATGCTCTTTCAGATATTTGCAGATGGTATTGACCTGGTTGGGGTCGTTTTTTCTGAGAAGAAGAACGTTGTGGGATTTTATGTAGAGTTCGTTTTCCGCATGGGCTTTTTCGTATCCGTTGATACGCTGGGCAATACTGCTGGAATACTCGGGAGGCATGGTAATAAAGCCGATATTTTTGCAGCCCTTGTCGAACAATAGCTGCGCTCCTTTTCTGCCGATTTCCGTGTGGTCACTGGTAACGGAACTGATATCTAAATCCTGCAGGGTACGGTCAACGAAGACCACGGGGAATTTGTTTAATGCCAGGAGGAGCAGGTCTTTATTATAAGTAGCTCTGCTGTTTGGAAAAACGATAATACCTTTGACGCCTAATTCTACAATATGGCTGATAAGTTTGGATTCACTTAAGTCTTTCTGGGCTTCGCTTAAAAGGAGAAGGTGGTATCCCTGTTCTTTCAGATATTGTTTTGTGCCGGCTATCATATCGGCAATAAAGCGGCTTTCCAGATTGGGAAGCAGCATACAGATAAAATCATTTGTTCGCAATTCTTTATTGGAAGCAATTTCCGGATTGATAAAAGAGCCTTTGCCGTGTACACGATAAATATAGCCTTCTTCCTGAAGCTCGGTAAGAGCCCGCTTTGCCGTAATGCGTGTCGTGGCAAATTTTAAGGCAAGCTGATTTTCGGACGGAAGCTGGTAACGCGGTTCACTCTTGTGCTCCTTGATAAGTCCCAACAAATAATCTTTAATTTCCTGATATAAAAATTTCCCCATATATTCTCATCCCTCCTATGAAAACACTTGTGGAATACATGATGTATGGTTATGAGACATATCATGTATGATTGGTTGAATAATAACTTGTATAGATTGTATACTTTATGCTTCCAGTATACGAAAGAAATCGGACCTTGTCAACAGAAAATACAGAGGAAAACGACATAAAGTACAGAAAAATGAGCTGCCCCAAATACACAAAACAAACGAATATTACCAAGCAAAAAAGACACTGCAACACAAAGGAATGACTCCATAATTGTGCATTATGCTATAAAAATGATATAAATATGGTGAAAAAATATACATAATATATCAAGTTTATCAAGATAATGATTTCGTTTTCCGGAAGATAATGGGGGTCTATTGACAAGGCAAAAACGACATGATAATTTACTTGTAGATATTGATGAATAACTTGTTATATTTTTGATAGGAGTGATGAGGAAATATGGATGGAAAAAAGCAGAAAAAAAGCAAAGCTGCACAAAAAAAGAGAAGAAAAGAATTGCTGATTAAGGGACTTGTCCTTTTCCAACTGGTGTTATTTACCGTATATTTCCTGTTTCCTTTTGTATGGATGCTGTCCGTATCCTTACAGACGGAAACAGAGATTATGACTTCCGTAGGTTTCTTAAATCAGTTGATACCGGATTCCTGGAGATGGGAAAATTATCTGGATGTCTTTCGGACAATCCCCTTTGCCAGATATTTCCTAAACAGCGGTATCGTAACAGGACTGACCGTAATCGGCACACTGCTTTCTTCCTCCCTTGTGGCATATGCCTTTGCAAGACTTCGCTGGCCGGGACGGGATTTCTGTTACTCCCTGATGCTTGTGACAATGATTTTACCGTCCTTTATCCTGATGATTCCTACTTATAAAATGTACAGCAGCTTTGGAATGACCAACTCCTGGATTCCCCTGATATTGCCGGCATTCTTGGGAGGAGGCGCAGGAAATATCATTCTGATTCAGCAGTTTTACAAATCAATTCCCGGTGAAATATACGAAGCAGCCAAAATAGACGGCGCAGGGGAAGTGGGAATCTGGGCAAACATTATGATTCCGTTGTCCAAACCGGTGCTGGCAACGGTGGCAGTGTTCGCATTCCTGTTTTCCTGGAACGATTATCTGGGACCTCTGATTTATGTAAACGACCCGAACCTGACCACAGTGGCTTTGGGACTCCGGGCTTTCCAGACACAGACAAGCACAAACTGGGGACTTCTGATGGCAGGCTCCGTAATCTCCATTATTCCCAATATAGTGATTTTTGTGTTCTGCCAGAAATATTTCCTGGAAGGCGTGAAAGCCGGCGCCGTCAAAGGCTGAGAAAAAGAGAAAGCCAAAAATAAACAAGCAAAAGACAAACAGGCATGAGACAAGCAGGCATACGGCAAACACAGACATAAGACAAACAGGCATAAGACAAACAGACAAAACGCAAACAGACAAAAGATAAATAAGAGAAAAAGGAGGACACCAATATGAAAAAGAAAAAGATGAGAAACAAAACAGTAAGTATTTTAATGGCAATGCTGCTCTGCGTCAGCTCTCTTACCGGATGCGGCTCCAAGAGCTCGGATAAAATGGACAAGGACGGAAATATTACATTGAATTTCTGGTCCATATATCCGGAAGGTGATGCGAACTACGACTGGTTCCGGAAAATTATCGCAGAGTACGAAGAAGAACATACCAATGTAAAAATCAATTATGTGGGTATTTCTTTCTGGGATTATTTCACAAAGATTACTACGGCAATGACCGATCCGTCCGGTCCCGATATCTACATCCAGACAATCAAGGACAACGGCGACAGGGCAAGAGGCCAGGTTTCCATGAACTTAACCCCGTTCTTTGATGATACTTTCAATGCCGGCACGGATTTCTTCTATGAAGAAGACGTGAAGCCCATGACCTATGAAGGAAATGTATATGGCGTACCGTACGCACTGGACAACCGTGTTCTCTATTACAATATCGACATTGTGAACCAGTTAAAAGATACTGCGGATGCCGATTGGACCGGTACCAAGGTGGGACAGAAAGCAGACACAACCATTACCGGAAAACCTGCGGATCTCATTGATGCAGACGGCAATGTCCGTGCTCCCGAGACCTATGATGAACTGTTGGCATACCAGGAACTGCTGACAGTTACGGAATCCGGCAAAATCACACAGCTTGGTTTTGATGTCAACATCGGTAACTGCAAGATAGAAAATGTGGTATTTGCCAACGGCGGTGAGTTCTTTGACGCGGACGGCAATCCGATTGTAACGACCGACCCGGGTGTGAGAAAAGGCTTTGAAATCTGGCATGAACTGACACACACCCTGTCTTCTGCAAAAGTAAATGCCTTTGAGGATACCGCGGGAGACAATACAACCAACCTTTTCTGGTCCGGCCTTGTGGGACTGATGATTGCCACCAATGAAATTCCCTGGCAGAACGACGCACTGGGCGATGCCAAAATCAATTTAGGAGCAGCTCCGGTTCCTTATAACAATATCGAAGAAAACCACTACAACTTTACCGGCGGATTTTCCCTGGAAATCAGCAACCGCTTAAGCAAAGAAGATAAAGCGGTACAGCAGGCAGCCTATGATTTTGTCAAATATCTGTGCAGCCCGGAAATACAGGAAGAAGTCCTTACCGTTACCTGTAACATGCCGGCGAACAAGACCGTATACGAAACTCTTCTGGCAAACACAACGGATCCCGTGAAGAAAGTGGTATTAAACGAGATGGAACACAGAAAGGCTTATGACTACATTTATGACGCACCCAACTGGTTTGGGGAAGTACAGAAGGGTCTGACCGATTATGTGGCAGATAAGGATGACCTGGATGCAACACTTGAGAGAATTCAAAAAGCGATTTTACAGTTAAAGGCAACTTACTAATCAGAGAGAAAAGTAAGAAGGGATGCAAATGATACAGACAGAAACTCAAACGAAACCAAAGAAGAAAAAAATAAAACAACACTACAGCAAGAAAGAGGCTCTGATGGGATATCTCTTTGCCTCCCCCTGGATACTGGGATTTCTGGTTTTACAGGCGTTTCCGTTGTTTTATTCCCTGTATCTTTCTTTTACAAACGCAACAACAACTTCTATGACGGTAACCTTCCGGGGGCTTGACAATTATAAAGCGATACTCGGAGATCCGCTTTTCTGGAACAGTGTGGCCAACACTTTGAAATTTGTCCTTTTAAGCGTACCGTTAAATCTGCTGTTTGCACTTTATCTGGCGTTGCTTCTGCATGCTAAGGTGCCCGGCAGAAAGCTGTTTCGGGCGCTGTATTACATTCCTACGCTGGTAACCATTGTGGCTGTCGTATTTCTGTGGAAGCAGCTGCTTGGTTCCACGGGCGTCGTTAATCAGCTGCTGGGAGTGTTCGGCATACAAGGTCCTGACTGGTTCCATGATTACACATGGGCAACGCCCGGCCTGGCGATTATGGGTATGTGGAGTGTCGGCGGAACTGTGGTGATTTTCTTATCCTCCCTGACGGATGTCCCGACAGAACTGTATGAAGCGGTTTCCGTGGATGGAGGAAATGTATTTACGAAGTTTTTCCATGTTACACTGCCCGCCATTTCACCGATTTTGTTCTACAACCTGCTTACAGCAACCATAGCTGCCTTCCAGATTTTCGTACAGCCGATGCTGATGACAGGCGGTGAGTACAATACCAACTATCTGGGTTACAACATTTATACGACGGCATTTACGGTAGGCAGACAGGGATATGCCTCCGCAGTATCCTGGCTCATGCTTGTCATAGTAGGTATTTTTGTAATACTGATACAGCTTGCCCGTAAAAAATGGGCATTCTATAACGATTAAATGAAATAAGAAAGGCAAAACCAATCAAAAAAACAAAGAAAAGGAGAGAAAGAGTATGAAAACAAACAAAAAAAGATTGTCATTGTTCCTGGCACTGATGCTTACGGTAATCATGACACTGACCGGCTGTACGGCGGTACAGGTATCCGGCAAATTACAACTGAATAAGGATGGCTCAGGAGAGCGTACGATTGAAGGACGAATCGCGAAAAACGATTATCAGGACGGCTACGGCAGTGCCTATTACTATCTGAAACAGCACGGGGATGACCTGGCCGCTTACATAAAAGATGTCTATACCGAAAAGGTTCCGGGCAGTGAAGAATGGCTGACGGTAGCGGTGGATGACAGTGCGGATGACTGGGAAGTAGTCAAATTGACATTTGCTTTTACTTCCTTTGAAGATTATACGGAAAAGCTGACTTCCTTAGCCTATGATGAAACGGCAGCCGCTGCTTTTGCCGCTCCTTCTTTCGGACAGGACGATGCAGGCAATGTTACCTACAGCGAATCTACCGGTGTGATGACGGCAATTTTCAAGAGTTTACAGACGACTCTGATGGCAGATGACGCCATGTTTGATATTAACTGCACCAAGGACGGCACGGCATTAAATGACGGTTCCGCAGATCTGCAGTCTCTGACCGACAGCGGTGTGGAACTCATGAAACCCGAAAACGGTGTGGTTATGACGATTTCCGTTGACGGTGCGGAAGAAACAGCCATGGCAGAAGCAAACGGTACTTATACATTCGGAGCAGCAGGAGACAAAGAACCTGCCGAAACCGCCTGCGTATTATATTATACCTTTGACGATACCCTGGCAAACTCAGGTACAGAGGCAGACAATGATCTTGTATTCGGTACCGGTTCTACCGGAGACGGCCCGGTTTACGAAGACGGTCTCGACGGAAAGGCAATCAAATTTGACGGCGCCACTTATCTGGCATCTCCCAATAAGGATTATAATTACGAAGAAATGACCATCAGCTTTGATTACCGCATGGATGCATATACCCAGACCGATACCGGCGCAAATATGGTAATTGTCCCTGCAGGTTTAGGTGCTCTTGGCGCAGGCGTGATTGATGTGGAATTTGTCAAAGAAGCAGATGCGGACGGAACACAGCTCCTCAGCAAGATGAACAGCGCCGACTGGCAGACCCAGGACAAGCTTTTCTCAGAGGGCTATCTGTTAGAGGCACATATGGGTGAATGGCACAACTACACTCTGGTATATCAGAACGAATACGATGACAGCGGCGAAATCAATGATTCCTATGTTTACATGTATATCGACGGAAAACTTGCGACCAGATCCAGACTGGCGGTAGCGGCAGGTCTTACCTACAGTCTTGGTTTATATGACAATACCGCAGAAAATGCAAACGGCGGTTTTAACGTAGGCGGCTATTACGAAGCAGAAACCGTAAAACGAGGCTGCACAGGCGCTCTGGATAACTTAAGAGTCTTTAACGGCGCTCTGAGTGAAGAAGAAGTCAACACACTCTGCTATGTAAATAAGGTAGACAAAGAATACGATCCTGCTGCAACGGATACTCCGGATACCACAGGCGAAACAGAGGAAAGAACCGCGCAGACCCCTGCGACAGAGGAAGCAAGTACCACAGAAAGCAGCGGCAATACCGCAGTAGTGGTTGTAGTAGTGGTTGTCATTGTAGTGGCAGCGGCAGTTGTTGTTGTCCTGGTATCTAAGAAAAAGAAGACAAAGAAATAACAAGATAAAGAAATGACAAGAGGGCAGATATGGGCATTCTTAAGAAAGGAATTCTCACAGCGGCAGCGATACTTTCCATAGTATCGCTCGCCGCGTGCGGAACAGAAACGGTGTCCGGTAACGGAACGAATGATACAGACAAAACAGATGAGGTGGGAACTATGCTGACTTTAACGGCAATGGATGAGAATATGCAGACAATAGTCAACGATGCGGGCATGAACGGAACCGGCGGAAGAATTCATCTGCATTCCAACCGGCCGGAGGATATGCATAAGGGAAGCGGCAGCCGCTTCGTGTTTGACATCGGGCATATTGAAAAAATAGGAGAGCTTTATATCTGGAATTACAATGCCGCAGAGGATACGGCAAGCGGGGTAAAAGAAGTGACCGTCAGCATTTCCGAGGATAACCGGACATGGACGGAGGTGGAAACCTGCACGCTGGCACAGGCGGACGGAGAAGACGGAAGCTATGCAACGAACAAGGAAGACGGTACGCCGGTTGATTTCGGCGGAGTAAGTGCCAGATATATCTGTCTGGAGGCAAAGAGCAATTACGGCGGTGACGGTTATGGCCTGAGTGAATTGCGTCTGTTCCGCTATAAACAGCCCATTGTAGTGGGAGAAAGCATTTCCTGTTCCCCGCTGGAACGGTATATCAATAACAAATGGTCAGCTAAGCCGGAGGATTACAATTTCGTAAACGGAACCGGGTTAAGTGACTTCCGTTCCGCCGAAGCGGTACATGATAATCTTCCTGCGCATATGTTTGCCCAGGATGCGAAAGCATTTGAATTTACCGTTGATTTACAGGGAGAATACCCGGTATCCGGACTGGCTATCTGGAATTACAACGATCCGGAACACCTGGATTACGGATTAAAGGAATTCCGGCTGAAGGTTTCCGATGATTATGCCAGTTGGAAAACCGTCGGAACCTATACTCTGCCGCAGGCCGACGGCAGTGAAAAACTTGCGGCATCCCTTGTGATTGACCTGGAGGAAAGTATACAGGCACATTACATACAGTTGGAAATCCTCAGCAATTACGGCGGCGAAAAGGTGGGATTAAGTGAAGTCAGTGTATTCCTGGGAAGCGGCTGGTACTGTGATGAAGTGTCGGATTACACGGCGCTGTTTTCCCGGTACGAGGGCTGGGCAGGAGCGGACGGCATCTATTCCGTAAACCTGGACGGTAAAGATTATGATTATGACAGCGATGCTTCCGAAGAGAAAACCTTTTTTGTATTCAGCGATACCATCGTATCCGATGTGGACCCGGTAACCAAGATACGCAGCAATTTCTATATGCCGAACAACACCAGCGCACTGCTTACCGGAAAAGCGGCCGACTGTAAAAAGATTACATTCCGGTGGCCGGGAAAGGAAGAGGCAACGGCGGGGATTGTGCCGGATCCTGTGACACCGGCAACCAAACCGGGTAAGAGCATTTATTACTGGCTGGGGGATACCTTTGTCATAGGGGAACACCTTTATGTTTACTGTCTCCGTATCGATTCGGTAAATACAGCCTTTGGATTTGAACAGATTGGTGTCGATCTGGCAAGATACGATATTGTGGATGGGGAAGTGGATTATGATTCCCTGCAGCTTGTCAATGACGGGGACATGCGTCTGTGCGATGTTTCCGACAGCAGCACCAAGTGGTACTTAGGCGGAGCGGTATACCAGAGCACGGAGGATGCGGGGGTCATGGACCCTGACGGATTTGTCTATGTGTACGGTTACCAGGATGTCTTAAACGTAGGAAGAGTGCTGATTGTTTCCCGGGTAAAGCCGGAAGATGTGGAAGATTTCTCCAAATATGAATATCTGGATGAAAACGGTAACTGGGTAACGGATACGCCGAAGCTCTTTAAGGCACTGGCGGATGATGTGGCACCGGAATGCAGTGTGACACAGATTCAGAGCGGAGAAAATAAGGGAAAGTTCCTTTTTGTGAATACCCATATCACCAATACACCGACCATTAAGGCGTCCGTTTCCGAAGCACCCTATGAGGTGTTTGAAAACAAAACCACCGTTTATTCCCATGATACCTGTCTTACGACTCTGGGAACGGGAAACAACAGCTACAATGCAAAGGCGCATCCGGTACTGTCCACGGCGGACGAAATTATTATTTCCTATAACGTGAACGGAGATGATGCTTTTGAATATGCAGACATTTACAGACCGAGATTCTTACGTCTGGCCATGGTGGCAGAACGTTGACAGGAGGGTGTATGCACAGTCCGGCGCCTCTTGTGGTACATAATCCCGGATATGGCGGAGAAATGAGCATGCACCCGGAACTTGCCCGGTATTTTAACGTGCTGCATATTAATCTTCACATCTGGATCATGGGTATAACAGAGAATTTATACAGTTGGTAAAGGCGTGGTTTATGATTTACGCTTAAAAAGGAGTCATATGGATGCAATAGGAATCGACATCGGCGGCATGTCCGCCAAGATTGGACTGATACGGCAGGAAAAAGTTCTTATAAGGGAAACCATCTCCACAGACAGCAATCTTTTGTATGAACCGTTTGTACGGGATGTCTGTGCATGCATCGGCAGGCTGCGGCAGCAGGGACAGGTGGAAAAAATCGGAATCAGTTCCTGCGGGCTGATTGACAGCACAGGCGGTACGATTTTATATTCCAATAATATTAAGTGGGAAAATAAAAAAATAGCACCGGACATTGCCGAAATCACGGGACTGCCGGTACGTATTGCGAATGATGCCAAATGTGCGGCACTGGCGGAAGCTGTGTACGGAGCGGGAAGTCCCTATGAAAGAATGGGAATGATTACCCTGGGAACCGGTGTCGGAGGAGGATTTATCTGCCATAAAAAGTTAGAAGGAGGCAGCCCTTACAGCGATGCCGACGGTATCTTCGGCCATATGACGGTGGAAAACAAAGGCAGACAGTGCACCTGCGGCCGACGCGGGTGCCTGGAGGCCTATGCATCCGCCACAGCAATTATGAAGCGTTATACGGAAACAACGGGCGAAACACTTACGGCAAAGGAAATTTTTGAACGGGCAGGGGAAGGCCGCAGGGAAGCGGTGGAAACCATAGAAGAATTCCGTTATTATCTGGCGGAAGGCCTGACAAATCTGGTCAATATCTTACGCCCGGAAGTGATTGTCGTAGGAGGCGGTGTGGCACGCTCGGCGGATTTGTTTCTGCCGTATGTCAATGAATATGTCAATAACCATGCATATGGTACACACATTCTGCCTGTGAAAATTGTGGCAGCAAAATTAGGAAACGATGCGGGCATGATAGGCGCCGCTTTATTATAGAAAAGACAGGAGGCAGGAAAATGGTTCAGGGCTATGGAAATTATGATAAGTATCCGGCAAAGGAAATCAAAGGATTTACAGCCGTTTCCGGTTATGACGCGATTGTAGAGGAATTAAAAAAGGCAGTCTCCGAAAAAGGCAGACAGGTCATTGTACTGGAAACCTATACGGAGGTGGACCAGGCAGAAATCCTGCAGGGTCTTACCGGCCTCGGAGCAACGGTATTCTGTGCGGAAGACTGCACCATCAGCGACAGAGCTTATCAGGACTATATCCGGCAGTATGTAACGGATGACCGGGTATTCGGTATCATGAACACCTTAAATATCAAAGACTTTTATATGAAGGAAAAAACGGACCTGATGCGGAAGAGAATTGCGGAAACGGACGGTGTCATTCTGGTATACGGCGTAGGCGCCTCCTTGGTCTGCGAAGGGGATATTCTCGTATATGCGGATTTGGCAAGATGGGAAATCCAGTGCCGTTTTGCAAAGGGACTGCCCAACTGGAAAACCCACAATCCCGGGGCACCGAAGCTTGCCAAGTTTAAGCAGGGATTTTTCGTGGAGTGGAGAATGGCGGACCGCCTGAAGAAAAAATTATTTTCTAGGATAGATTTTCTGTTGGATACCAACGTAAAGGACCAGCCGAAGATGGTAAGCGGTGACGGCTTCCGGGCGGGACTGGAAACATTCAGCAGCGAGCCGTTCCGTCTGGTGCCTTATTTTGCACCGGAAGTCTGGGGCGGACAGTGGATGAAGGAAATCTGTGACCTTGACAGAAAGAGTCCCAATTATGCATGGGCTTTTGACGGTGTACCGGAAGAAAACAGCATTTATATGCAGTTTGGGGATGTGCGCGTGGAAGTGCCGTCCATTGACGTGGTATTTACGCATCCGGTAGAACTTTTGGGTAACCGTGTCCATGCCCGATTTGGTACGGAGTTTCCCATCCGCTTTGACTTTCTGGATACCATGGGCGGACAGAATCTGTCCTTACAGGTACACCCGCTGACGGAGTACATTCAGGAAACCTTCGGTATGCATTACACCCAGGATGAAAGCTATTATATTCTGGATGCCGATGAGGACAGCGTGGTATACCTTGGTCTGAAGGAAGGTATTCAGAAAGAAGAAATGTTAAACGACTTAAAGGCAGCCCAGCGGGGCGAGATTATTTTTGACGCAGGAAAATACGTCAATACATGGCCGGTAAAGAAGCATGACCATTTCCTGATTCCCGCCGGAACCGTACACTGCAGCGGCAAAAATACCATGGTGCTGGAAATCAGCGCGACACCGTATATATTCACTTTCAAGCTTTGGGACTGGGGACGTGTGGGTCTGGACGGTCTTCCCAGACCGGTACATATTGCACACGGCGAACAAAACATTCAATGGGACCGTACCACAGGCTGGGTAAAAGAAAACCTGATAAATCCCTGGAAAACCCTGGAAGAAGAGGAAGGAAAGACCGTGGTCAGAACCGGTCTGCATGAGAGGGAATTTATTGAAACCAGAGTGTATACCTTAAGCAAACCGTGTGAGCTGGAATGTGAAGGCAGTGTCAGCACCTGCAATGTGGTAGGCGGAAAAGGCGCCGTTATTGAGAGTACGGACGGCTCCTTTGCACCGTATGAAGTACATTATGCAGAAACCTTTATCATTCCCGCAAGTGTGAAAAAGTTTGTGATGCGTCCGCTGGACGGGGAAACCAAAATTCTGCGTGCAACCGTAAGAGGCTAAAAGGCCGGGAGGTAAGAATATGTCAACCATAAAAGAAATCTGGTGTATGCCCCATAGCCATCTGGATGTGGGCTATACCCATCCGCAGCCGCTTTTACTGGAACTGCAGTCCGAATATATTGACCAGGCCATTGATATCTGTCTTAGGACCGCCGACTACCCGGAGGAGTCCCGGTTCTGCTGGACCATAGAAGCCAATTATGTATTGAAGCGATGGCTGGAAACGGCTGAGCCGGAACGAATCAGCCGGTTAAAAGAGCTGATTCGGGAGAAACGTATCTGTGTAACGGCATTTCCCATGCATACCACACCGGGTTGTGACTTAAATGAAATGGTGCATATGGTAGCCGGTCTGGATGCGCTGCGGAAAGAAACCGGTGCCGATATCAAAGTGGCGATTAACCATGATGTCAACGGAGAGCCCTGGACATTGGGACAGGTGATGTTAGACAGCGGAGTGGATTTTTACCTGACCGGTATCAATATCCACTTCGGCGGAATTCCTTTTGCGCGCCCTGCTTCCTTCTTATGGGAACAGTCCGACGGCAGGAAGCTGCGCAGTTTTATAGGCGAACATTATTCCCTGTTCAGTCAGTTTATGTTTACCCAGGAACATTCCACCGCGAGAATGCAGGAAGGGGTCGGGGAATATGTGACCCGCCTGACAAAGAACGGCTATCAAAAAGATTTTGCGTTCCTGACGGCAACCAATCCGCCTCTTTATGACAATAACTGTCCGGACTTAGAACTGCCGGATTTGATAAGAAAGTATAACGAAGAAGGACATGAGCAGAAAATCCGTATTGTGACGGCGGATATGCTGCGTGAAAAAATTATGCAGGAGGCGGAAGAGTCCCTGCCCGTACATGGCGGAGACTGGACGGATTACTGGAATTTCGGCAGTGCCAGCACGGCACGGGAAACGAGAGTGAGCCGTCTGGCAAAACAGGCTTTGCAGGAAGCGGAGGTTATCGAGTGCTTCCATGGGGAAGCAAAACCCCGGTACCGGAGGGTAAAAGAGGAAGCATACCGGAATTCCTTACTTTTTGACGAGCATACCTGGGGTGCTTCCCAGTCCGTGAAGGAGCCGGACTCTCCGGAAACGTATTCCCAGCTTGTCCACAAAGTGGAGATGGCTTATAAAGCAGCGGATTTGGCAGGCTATGCACTGAGTTACCAGATGGAAAAACTGTGTGACAACCCGCATCAGAGCAACGGGCTGGAAGGCATTGTGGTGGTCAACGCTTCCGATAGCGTACAGACTGCGGAAGTGACATATCCCGAGAGCTACGGAGAAGATTTCAGACAGCTGAGCGCACTGCGGACAAAATCCTATGTGCCGTATTTAAACAACAGCGAAGAGATGCTGAGCGGGGGACTTCTTACCCTGCAGCCGTTCAGCTACCGTGTACTGCCGTTTGAAGAACTTAAGGAACGGAAAAAAGAAAGCGATGACAAAGCACAGGCTTATACCGTGGAAAACGAAGGCATTAAGACTCCTTATTACGAAGTCGGAATAGATGAAAAGGGATGCATCCGTCGGCTGACGATCCTGCAGACCGGGCAGAGTATTCTCAATGAAAAGAGCGAGTACGGATTGTTTGACCCGGTACGGGAAACCATTGATGAGACAAAAAATCCCGCCGTGCGCGCAACCCTGTTTCCGAGAGATGTGGACCTTGGCAACAGAAGTATAAGCCAGTGGAATCATGACTGGAAGAGCCTGCATACAGCGGCGGTCTGTACGGACCGGAAGATTTTGCGTGAACAATACCGGGTGACCCTGGTGCGCGAACTGACACTTCCCGGTACGGAAAAAATGGAACAGAAGATTACCTTTTATACCTATAAGCCGGAGATAGACATGACAGTGGAATTTATAAAGCAGCCGGTTTATGAGCCCGAGTCTTTATACTTTGCGGTTCCGCTTAAGATGAAGGAAGGCTGGGAATGCAGCTATGACACGGCGGGAGAAATTGTCAGACTGGATGAGGAACAGATGGGAAATGTATGCCGTGACTGGGTAACGGTGGACAGCGGAATCAGTATGTACGAGCCGGGCCGCTGCGTAAGCCTGTTCTGCCCCGATGCTCCGATGGTGCAGCCGGGAGGATTTTTCTTCGGACGGGAAAGCCGCCGGATTGAGAGAGAAGAAAATCCGCTTCTCCTTGCCTGGGCGCTGAATAACTATTGGGACACCAACTTCATGGCAAACCAGTCCGGCAGGATGGAATTTTCCTATCAGCTTACCTGTTCGGACCGTTTCGAGGCAAAGGCATTTTTAGAGGAAGGCATCCGGAGTAAGAAACCCTGCCTCATAGGCGCTGCCGTTTCGGCACAGGCGAAAGAAGAAGCCTTTCTTTCCGTAACAGGGGAAACGAAGGTCCTGCATGTTTATCCGTCTGCAGAGAAGAATGCCATCAATGTGCTTCTGAAAAATCCGGGTAACCGTGAAGATACCTGCACACTGGAATTTCCTCTCTTTGAGATTGCGGAAGCAGAGATTGTTACGCCGCAGGAAAAGGCCATAGAGACGATCGGCACGGAGAAACACCGCGTATGCGTGAAGGTGCCGGCACGCAGCTTTAAGCTGGTACGGATAAAAAAGAAATGAAGACAGGAAGCTTTGATAACAAATAAAAAAATATGCGGTTTTACAGCCCCCGGAGAGTGAAAACTCCCCGGGGGCTTTGCTATTCTTATCTTACATAAAAGGCAGTAGATCTGCCGTGAAGAATGATTACACAATTTGTCGATGCGATTATAAACATAATGTTGAAAAACATGATGAAAATTTTATAGTAAACGAGTTACGGCCCCGAAACTGGAAACAGAAAGGGGGTGCCGGTTATGGATCTGTTTGTATCCTTTATTTATAAAATAACATATATGACGGAAAATTACACGAGGAATGGGAGATTTTCTTTCGGACCGCAGATTTTGAAAATTTGCAATGACATACATAGGTAGAAATGGTAGAATAATACATAAGAGCAGATAGGGAACGTAGAAATAGAATTGTTGCATACGGAGGGTGTCCGTTTTGTTTCATGTTATAGATGAACATTTTTTTATGCCGTTGGCATCACCGAACAAGGTGGTATATTGGGAATGTATCTGCAAGCTGTTTTCTGTTATGGATCATCAGCTTTCTTTTGGTGTAGACCGGGATGTTTTAGTAGAGGAGCTGCAGTACTATTTTGAACAGACACAGGCGGCGGAGCTTTCGGAGGAAGAAATAGAGGGCAAGTCCGCAAGGGATAAAGCAAACTGGATGCTCCGGAAGCTGGAAAGCTATGGATGGATTGACATTGAAACGGACAAAAGCTACATACAGAGGGTCAATTTCAAGGAATATGCAGTTAAAATCATTAAAACCCTGATAGAAATAGCAGAAGGAAAACAGATTGAATACCAGGGCTATATTTACACCATATACAGTCTTGTGCGCAGTAATACCGATAACCCGGGGATCGTGCTTTTATCCATTGTAGAAAATACGGACATGCTGATAACCGGATTGAAAAATTTAAGTTCAGGAATCAAGCATTACATAGATGAACTGACCCGTTACAAAACGCCGGCGGAAATCATGAATGTACTTTTCAACGACTACATAGAAAATATTGTGGACAAAGCCTACCATAGACTGCTCACTTCGGACAATGTTTCTAAGTTTCGCCCGGAGATTATTGAGCGGTTAGAGAGTAAAAGCAGGAGCAGGTCCTATGTGGAAAAGGCAAGTGCGGAGCTGGCAGGTATCCGGGAAATTTCGAAAGAACAGGCAGAGGATCTGGTTTATCACTATATTCATCAGGTGATAGATGCTTTTCAGAATATGGATGAAATACTTTCGGAAATAAATCGTAAAAATAACCAGTACCAAAGAGCGGCTATCAATCGTGCCAAATTTTACCTGATAGGAGGAGAGGACGTCAGAGGACAGATTAAGGAAATCCTCTCAGTAATGAATGAAGAAATTAACCGGGAAAATATGGATCTGGGCGGTATTTACCGGTTGGAATTTATGGATGAATTAATCAGGATTTACAGCTCGGCGGTACTGGATGAGAAATCCTTTTATACACCCATAGAGGGAAAGAAAACATTTGAGCCGGGAACGATGCAGCAGGAGGAACCGGATGAGGAGCTCCGAAACGAAAAGATGAGGCGTATGCTTGAAAAGCTGGCTCGTGTTTTAAATCCGGAAAAAATCGATGGGTATGTGACAATACAACTGGGCGACAGAAAAGAAATGCAGGCATCGGAGCTTCCTTTACAAAATACGGACGATTTCGTAAAGATGATATATGTGCGGCTCTACGGCCAGAGGAAAAATATGAAATACACGGTTTCTGTGCAAAATACCGTACAAAAGAACGGCTATAAGTTTACAGATTTTATCATACAGAGAAAAAGGTTAAAGGAAGAAATGAGTATGACGTTTTTCAAAAGGACTATATTACAGAGACTAAGAAAATAAAGCCTAAATCTTTTTGGAATGGGACACATTTTTCTGCGGAAACTGGTACTTTGGAAATCAAAGCTATTTTAGGAAAATCAGCATTTGATACTCCTAAGCCGACTGGAATTGTAGATTATATTTTGGAACAGGCAACTGACAAGAATTCCATTATCCTCGACAGCTTTGCAGGCTCAGGAACAACTGCTCATGCTGTCCTCAACATGAACAAGGATTTCTATAATCAGTAACACGGTATACATTATCAAATCCGTATAAGTTATATATACCGGAAGTCTTACCAGTACCGGAATCACCTTGCCAATATTCTACATGCATGGAATCACGGACTTTATTCTTGAATTGTTCATACTTCAAAGTTTCCCGTACCTGATTTAGATTTACTGTTGAAGGACAAAACCATAGTTTAGATATTAGAGTGATTGTTGAACCAGGCGGTGAAGGGATAGTAACTGGCTTTCCTATTAATCGCTAATTATGAGAGGAGATTAAAATGGTAAAAGACGCATATGATATGTTCTTCAAAAATATCTCTATGCAATTTCATGACGACTCTCTTGTGAATGCTCTTGTGGAAGATGCTGAAGAACTGGCGAAATATGGAGAAAAACGGGTGGCTCTTGAAAATTTTTTGGAGAACGTTTTAGCTAATGAGGTTACGATTTCAAAAGAAGCTGTCACTTTAGCAGAAAAAGCATTCAGTGATGCTCCAAATGATTATGATATAGAGCTAATAAACGAACTGAAAAAAACCGATGTTACGTAAGGGGATGATTTGGATGCCAATGGACAAAAAAGATCAACTTGCAGAATTAATTTCAAATGCGGAAACTTCCTTTTATAATGGGCAATTACAAGAGGCGTTCAGTCTTTCTTTATCAGCTATAAAACTCGATGAGAACTGTGCAGATGCGTATCAGTGTGCTGCAAATGTTTGTATGTCACTCAGCAGATACGAAGATGCAATTGAGTATTATCAAAAAGCTGTAAACTGCGATCCGAACAATGGAAACCGCTATTTCAGCCTTGGATATGCTCAGGCAAGCGTGAATAAGATTGCTGAAGCCATGCAGAATTTCGCTAAGGCGGACGAGCTGAGACTGAATGAAGATGCCGCAGGACAGATGTATCATATCCTCGGAATTGTAAATCAGGAGTTTGGAAAACTTGATGATGCCCTCATTAATCTGAAAAAATCCGAGCTTATCATTCCGGCAGACATGGACATTCTGAAACGTAAAGCAGTTATCTATGGTCTTCTTGATGAGATTACAAATGGCTTACAGACTGCCAACCAGATGAAGTTGCTTGCACCATCTGACTATTCTGGCTATCAAGCTGCTTACATCTTGCTAAAACAGGCTGGACGTATAGATGATGCGTTTAAGGAATTGCGTTATGCTCGGATGAATCTTCCTACCTTCCCTTTCGCTCTTGGGAAATATGTAAAGCTATTAGCTTAACAACTACTTTGCAGCCTTATCTTTATCAAAAGGAGTTGCCGGAGTGATTAACTTGTAATCATCCACCGGCTGAAAAACTTTATCACCATATTGGACAGCTTTTCCGTAGAAGAACTTCACAACATCCCCTACCTGAATGGGGAAATCTTCCGAAGTATTAACTTCCTCTACTGCGTGACCTTCGAGGGATGCGGATGTATTACTTTCCAGTGCCTGCAGTTCATACGGTGTCCAGGGACGTTCCATATAGTAAGTTGTATATACTTTCTTTCCGTCCTTGCTGGGTGTTCTCTTAATACCTACAATTTTTTGACCTTTCAAATCATTTACCATTTTCTTTTCCTCTTTTCTTTAATTTTTTTTATGTAAAGGAACCTTATCCTTTATCACTGTTATAAATTTCATCATATAAAGCAAAGGCTTCATGTAAATCTCTTGTAGCATGAAATACTACATAGCCACGTATTCCATACCGGGCAACTACGAAGTAATAAATATCACCGTCGGCATACCGGGTAACTTCTATGACTAAATCTTTCTTGTTAAACTGAATACCTTTATATGTAATTAACACACATCCACCCCCTGATTATTGTTTATGCATCTACCCCCATCCAAGAAAAACTATATATTTTTGAAACGGTAATGCATGTTTCAAAATATTAAGTTTTTCTATCCTTCCCCCTACATGACACAAGTGAGGGGGAAGGAGTGAATGATTTAGGTATCTGTTAAGATAGATATTACAACTTAGACTTTCCTGAATTTAAATAAAAAACAGTTGACTTATGCTTCCATTTCTGCTATATTGCATTTAACGCTTCAACGCGTCAAAGCTCTAAAGAATACAAAAGACGTGTGAGTGACAGAAAGGAAGTAATGATATGAAACAGGTTGAACATTTGTTAGGTTACAGAGAATCCATTAAGGTTATGGACGCAACACTTCGGGATGGCGGTCTGGTAAATGATTTTTATTTTACCGATGATTTTGTGAAAGCATTGTATAAGACCAATCTGGAAGCGGGCGTTGACTATATGGAAATGGGATACCGTGCTTCCAAGAAAGTCTTCGATGAAACAAAATTCGGTAAGTGGAAATTCTGCAGCGATGACCATATCCGGGAAATCGTAGGAGAAAACGATACTGATTTGAAGCTGGCAATTATGGCGGATATCGGCAGACATGATAAAAATGATTTTGATGAAAAAGTAAACAGCCCGGTGGATATGGTTCGTGTGGCAGCCTACATTCATCAGATGCCCGAAGCCATTGACATGATTGAAGATGCACATAAAAAAGGATATGAAACCACCTGCAACATCATGGCGATTTCCCAGACACAGGAGTCAGACCTTAAGGTAGCGCTGGATATGCTGGGCAAGACCCCGGTGGATACCATTTACATTGTGGACAGCTTCGGTTCCATTTATCCGGAAGAAATGAAGCGCATTGTGGATATTTACATGGAAGCAGCGACCAAATATGGCAAACAGCTTGGTGTTCATGCACATAACAATCAGCAGCTTGCATTTGCCAATACCATTGAAGCCTGTGGCGACGGCGTAAACTGGCTGGATGCCACCTATAAGGGAATGGGACGCGGCGCCGGCAACTGTGCCATGGAACTGCTGCTCGGTTTCTTAAAAAATCCCAAGTACAATACCTACCCGGTATTCCGTTTTATTTCCGATTACATGGTAAAGCTGGAAGAAGACGGCGTTGTGTGGGGCTATGATTTGCAGTACCTGATGACCGGTCAGTTAAACCAGCATCCCAGAACCGCAATCCAGTTTACCAAGGACAAGAGAAAAGATTACGCAGAATTTTATAAAGAACTGATTGTATAAGTATTTGGACCGGAGAGGAAAGCTCTCCGGTTTTTATTTTGTCCGGTCATTTCTTGCTCTTTTTCCGGTAGATAATTCCCTGCGGAAATGGTATAATCGAGGCAAATTAGTAAGGTATAAAGGCAGAAGAAAAATGACAGATACGATGACGGAAACGAAGAAATCACCGGAAACGATAAAAGAGGACCGGCGCGTGCATGCAGGGACAGAGCACACCGAATCATAAAATGGCGGATGCTGGCGCTGGCGGGCGACCTGGGATGCTCCGGGGGACCGACGCTGGTTGGATTGGTTTCCAGCCGTTTCGGGGATAATTTAAAAATGGGAATTCTGGCAGCTATTCTGTTTCCGGTATTGATGTTAATCGGACTGAGGCTGTTAAAGAAAAAATAGAAAGGACTGGGTGACATATGAAAGAAAACTTAAACTGGGCGGTTTTGGGAACCGGTGTGATTGCCAATGAAATGGCACAGGCATTGCAGAAAATGGGAAAAAATCTGTATGCGGTAGGCAACAGAACCCATGAGAAGGCAGTGGCATTCGGAAAAAAGTATCAGGTAAAAAAGGTCTATGACTGTATAGACGATATGTTTTTTGACGAGGATGCGGACATTATTTATATTGCCAGTCCGCATAACACCCATTATGCATTTATTAAGAAAGCATTGACGCACGGGAAACATGTTTTAGCGGAAAAATCCATTACGTTAAACAGCAGGGAACTGGACGAACTGCGAGATCTGGCAGAAGAAAAAAATCTGATTTTGGCGGAAGCCATGACCATCTGGCACATGCCTTTATATAAAGAACTCTGGAAAATTGTAAAGAGCGGCGAGCTCGGCAGGGTGCAGATGATTACCATGAATTTCGGCAGCTTTAAGGAATATAACATGAAAAACCGCTTCTTTGACCCAAATCAGGCGGGCGGTGCCATGCTGGATATCGGCGTCTATGCACTGTCCGTTGTGAGAAGTTTTATGGAAGAGGCACCGGAATTTATTGTGAGCCAGTGGAAGGAAGCCCCCACCGGTGTGGACGAGCAGGCTACCATGCTTTTGCAGAATACCAAGGGGCAGATGGCAACGGTGGCGCTTTCCATGCATTCCAAGCAGCCGAAGCGTGCTATGATCAGCTGTGAAAAGGGATATATTGAAATTATGGAATATCCGAGAGCGGACAAAGCGGTGATCGTGGATGCGGAGACCGGCAGCAGACGGGAAGTTGCCGCGGGGGAAACGGAAATGGCGCTTTATTATGAAATGACCGATATGGAGCAGTCCGTCCGGGAAAACAATGCGGCACGGATGCAGTGTGATCTTTCCAGGGATGTGATGGATATTATGACTAAGGTGCGCAAAGACTGGGGCATGCAGTATCCCGGCGAAGAGTGGTAGTATAAAAACAGCTACAAAAAGGATGTGAGAACTATATGGTAAAGATTGATTTGATTACCGGTTTTTTAGGCTCCGGTAAAACAACTTTTATAAGAAAATATGCAAAATACCTGATTAACCGGGGGATGCATATCGGTATTCTGGAAAACGACTTCGGCGCCATCAATGTGGATATGATGCTTTTGCAGGACCTTTTGGGGGATAACTGCGAGCTGGAAATGGTTTCCGGTGGATGCGACCGGGATTGTCACAGGAGACGTTTCAAAACCAAGCTGATTGCCATGGGGATGTGCGGATACGACAGGGTGATTGTAGAGCCGTCCGGCATTTTCGATGTGGATGAATTTTTTGATGCCTTATATGAGGAGCCGCTTGATCAATGGTACGAAATCGGAAATGTGATTGCTATTGTGGATGCTAAACTGCAGGAAAACCTGTCAAAGGAAGCGGAATACCTGCTGGCAAGCGAAGCGGCGGATGCCGGACGCATTATTTTAAGCCGGGCAGATGAAGCCACACCGGAGGAAATGAACCGAACGGTGGAGCGGCTGAATAAAGCGCTGGAGCAGGTGAAATGTAAAAGAAGACTGGATAAAGAAGTAATCCGGAAAGGCATTCCGGATTTGCAGGAGCAGGATTTACAGGAACTGGCAGCCTGCGGTTATGTATCGGAAAGCTATATCAAAATGGATTTGGGCGACTTCAAGGGCTTTGACTCTTTGTTTTTCATGAATGTAGAAATTACGGAAGAGGAGCTTAAAAAAGCAGTCTCGGCTATGATGAAAGACGAAGCCTGCGGTCAGATTTTCCGTGTAAAAGGGTTTATACAAAAACCCACAGGAGAATGGCTGCAGCTAAATGCCACCCACGATGCCATTTCGTTAAAGCCCATTGAGGTGGGGCAAAAGGTGCTGATTGTCATAGGAGAAAATCTGCGCGAAGAGGCTATCCGAAAATTCCTTCCGGAAACTTCCGCGGCAGAAAACGAAAAGTAATAAACAGACAACATACGAAAAGGGACAAATTATGGAACATACGGAAAAAAAACACATTGCCTATCTGGAGGTTCTGCGCCTGGTGGCGTGCATACTGGTGGCGGGCGTGCATGTGTCGGCACTCAATTTGGAGCAGGTGACGGTGGAAAGTCTGAATTTCAAGGTCATGAACGGGCTGGACTGCCTGTTCATCTTGGGTGTGCCGCTGTTTGTGATGATAAGCGGGGCGTTGTTTCTGGCACCCACGTATGAGGTCACGGTAAAGAAATTTTATACAAGGAAAATTCCCAAGATTGTTTTTCTGTATTTCTTCTGGCTTCTGTTTTACAATGTGGTGAATTTCCTGGAAAACGGCACCGTATGGAATTTTACCAATGTGAAAAAACAAATTGTACTGGAAACCCTTCTGGGAAAAGGAATGTACCATCTGTGGTATCTGCCCATGCTGGCGGTGCTGTATCTTCTGACGCCGTTCTTAAAATCCTTTGCGGCGGACCGGAAAAAATGTATGTTGTTCTGCACACTGGGTTTTGGTTATTCCATCCTGCTGCCGACGGCTTTGAAATTTGAATTCCCTTACCGGACGATTGTGGAAAGCCTGTATAACCAGTTTGACTGCTCTTTCTTTGGCGACTATGTGACCTATTATGTACTGGGACATGTACTGCATGAATACGTGCCGAAGTTATCCGCACCAAAAAAGGCAGCGCTGGGACTTGGCGGCGTAACAGCCATGGCAATAGAGATTGCGGTGTGCAACGCCTGGTCGGTGAAGACCGGCATTATGTCTACCATATTAAATACGCCCTTCTCCGTAACGGCATTTATCGGTGCTGCGGCAATTTTCCTGCTGCTGCGTGACGGCGTGTCCGGAAGTGAACAACCTGACGGCAGCAGGCGGATAAAAATTTGCGGCAAACTGGCAGGACTTACCCTGGGGATTTATCTCATTCATCCGCTGTTTTTGCGGATTTACGGCTGGCTGGGAGGCACTACTTTATTTGCACCGGTTGTTATTGCCGTGCCTTTGATTATTGCACTGATTACGCTGGTAAGCGGAGCGGCAGTTTATGTGCTTTCCAAGGTACCGGTGGTGCGGAAAATTGTGGGAAAGTAATAAAGGGGAAGGTGACCGGATGGAAGCTTTTCCTATGAAAAAAATCCGGGAAAAAGAGAGGGCAGTATGAGCGATTTACGATTGCCGCGCCTGTTAGGGGATTATGCGGTTTTACAACGTGGAAAAAACATACATATCTGGGGCTGGGATTTACCGGGAAGAACGATAAGCATCCGCCTTGCAGAGGAAGAGGCGTACAGCAAGCCGGAAAAAAACATGGAGCAAGGAAAGACATCGGAGCAAGGAAGGACATCGGACGGGAAAACACAGGCATGGCATGTAAGGGCGGATGAAACGGGACGCTTCTCGGCTTTCCTTTCGGCAAAAGAGGCGGGCGGACCTTACACGTTAAGTGTCGAGGATGAAGCGGGAGAGCGGCTCGAAAGAAAGCATCTGCTTATCGGAGATGTGTGGTATTGCAGCGGCCAGTCCAACATGGAACTGCCTATGAGCTGGGTGGCGCCTTATTATGAGGAAGAAATAAAAAACTGTGCAAATCCCTATATCCGGTCGTTTAAGATTGCGGAGCATGCAGATTTTCACGGACCGCTATCGGAGCCTTTATCCGGAAAATGGAAACCGGCAAATCCGAAGAATGTTCCCGATTTTTCTGCCTGTACCTATTTCTTTGCGAAAAAAAGATGGGAACAGACCGGTGTGCCGGTAGGCATTTTGAATGTGAGCCTGGGCGGAGCCAAAATAGAGGCTTTTATGAGCAGGGAAATGTTAGAGGGGTATGAAGATTGTCTGGCGGAAGCAGAACGCTATGCACAGGATGACTGGCGGAAAGAGCAGGAAGAAAAGAATGAACAAAGCACGGCGGAATGGTACGGCAGGCTGCAGAAAGAAGATGCCGGCATAAAAGGTGCGTGGATGCAGGAAGAAGCCTGGGATAAGAACAAAGAAAGCGGGCAGAAGCAAGAGGAAGCAGAGCGGCAGGACTATTCTTCCCGGACAGACGTTCCCTTCTTTTTCAGGAACACCGGCTACCGGGGACTTTGCGGCAGTGTCTGGCTTGCAAGGCATTTTACGATGACAAAGGAAATGGCGGCACAGGACAGTGTGCTCTGCCTGGGAACCATGGTGGATGCGGATGAAGTTTATGTAAACGGCAGCCTTGTGGGCTGCACGGCATACCAGTACCCGGAGCGGCGGTATCCGGTGAAAGCGGGAACCTTGCATGCGGGAGAAAGCTTTTTAGTCATCCGCCTGATATCGGAACAGGGAGAGGGCAGAATTACGCCCGGAAAACCGTTCTGCCTTAAGACAGGGCAGGGGGAGGTGCCTCTGTCCGGTACTTTCCGGATAAGGGTGGGAGCCGTATGCGGAAAACGTCCGCCGGTAGATTTCATTAACTGGCGCAGCACCGGATTATATAACGGCATGGCGGCACCCTGTGAGGCTTTTCCCATTGCCGGATTTTTATGGTATCAGGGAGAAGCCAATGCCCATATGCCGGGAGTGCTTACCTATGCGGACAAATTAAAACGTTTAATCGAGGGCTACCGGAAAGCATGGAAGGACGACGGACTGCCGTTTCTTTATGTACAGCTTCCCAATTTTGAGATAGAAACCTATTACGGAAATGAAGAGGAAAGGGACAGTAACTGGGGTGCCATGCGGATTGAGCAGGAAAAGGTTCTGGCGCTGCCCGGTACCGGAATGGTACGGACGATAGGTCTGGGAGAGGATAATGATTTGCATCCTCACAATAAAAAGGATGTGGGCGAACTGCTGGCAGACCTTGCAGAGAAAATGACCGGCGGACTACTGCCCTAACTTCCGGTACTCGGAGGGCGTGCAGCCTTTCTTGTCTTTGAAAATCCGGTTGAAGGAGGAAATGCTGCCGAAGCCGGACTGCAGGGCGGCGTCCGTTATGGAGATGCCCGGCTGGATGAGAAGCTGCTCCGCTAAGGTGATACGCTTCTGGGTCAGATAATCATAGGCGGACATTCCGGCAAACTGCTTAAAAAGCCGGGAAAAGTGAAAACGGGAAAAGCCGGACAAAGAGGCTAAGTCGTCCAGCGTCAGATTTTCGGTACAGTGTTCTGTGATATAGTTGCAGACTTCCATGAATTTTTCCACATATTCATGCTGCTTGTGCACGGTGATACCGGGAAAACGGTTTTCTTCCGTAAAGCTGGTGCGGCCGAGCAGTGCAAAGAACTGAATCATAAGCGAGTAAATATAAGCTTCCGTAAAAGGAGGCTTTTTTTCGTATTCATCGGTTACCTCATTTAAGATATGACGCAGTTTTTCGTTGAGCTGCGGATAAGCGGAAACGGAAATGAGCGCATAGGGGTGCAGGGAATGCAGCAGGGTATCCATGCCCTGCACATTACACAGAAGACCGTAGTCGAATAACAGAATTAACCGTTCTCCGGAAGGCGGAGCCATCAGTTTATGCAGCACGCCCGCAGGTACGATGAAAATATCCCCATCCTGCAGCACATGGGAAGTCTTGTCTATTTCTACCGTGTAGGTATTGGCGTAGGGCATAATGATTTCCAGTGCCGTATGCCAGTGCAGAGGATAGTCTTCGGCTTCCACATTATGGTATAGCTTTAAGCCCCGGTAAGAATCATAATCCACCGTTTCCCTTACACCATTTAAAATCTGAATCATATCTATCGCCCTTTCTCTCACACGTCTACCATGTCTGCTTTCCATGGTTCGCAGGCATAAATTCTGTCAGCAACATCACCTGCTCTAAGTTTCTCACATCTTGCGCTGCTTGTCCACGTATATTTTACAGAAACGTGGCATATTGCGGGAATTGCATGAGAAAAATGTGCAATAAGGTAAAATATGCCGTATTAAATTAGCAATATCTGATAAGTAATAAGCAAGAAACGAAAGGCGGCAGAGGACGTGGATGTTTACAATTTTCTTATAGGACGAAGCTTCCTTACAACAAAGACTTTTTTACCGAAAAAAGAAAGGATAGGTACCGGTTATGGATTTAACGGAAAATAAAGAAAAGATAAAGGAATTTCAGGAAAGGGCAAAAGCGCTTGTGGCGCAGATGACATTGGAAGAAAAAGTGTCCCAGATGGTGCACGGGGCAGCAGCCATTGACAGGCTGGGCATCAAGGCATACAACTGGTGGAATGAAGCGCTTCACGGCGTGGCAAGGGCAGGTACCGCAACCGTATTTCCCCAGGCAATCGGTCTGGCGGCTACTTTTGACGAAGACCTGGCGGAAGAGGTGGCGGATGCGGTTTCCACGGAAGGACGCGCCAAGTTTAATATGCAGCAGAAATTCGGGGATACGGACATTTACAAAGGTCTTACCTTCTGGTCGCCCAATGTGAATATTTTCCGTGACCCGCGCTGGGGAAGAGGGCATGAGACTTTCGGGGAAGACCCGTATCTGACTTCCCGTATGGGGGTCCGTTTCGTAAAGGGTATCCAGGGACATGATGAAAATTATCTGAAGGCAGCGGCATGCGCCAAGCATTTTGCCGTACACAGCGGACCGGAGTCCCTGCGGCATGAATTCAATGCGGAGGTTTCCAAACAGGATTTGTATGAAACATATCTTCCGGCATTTAAGGCATGTGTGCAGGAGGGAAAAGTGGAAGCGGTCATGGGGGCTTATAACCGGACCAACGGGGAGCCATGCTGCGGAAGCAAAACCCTGCTTACGGATATTCTCCGTAAAAAATGGGGCTTTGAAGGTCATGTGGTTTCCGACTGCTGGGCTATCCGGGATTTTCACGAAGGACATAAAGTAACGAAGAGACCGCTGGAGTCCGTTGCCATGGCGGTCAACAACGGCTGTGACTTAAACTGCGGAGAACTGTTTGTGTATGTAAAAGAGGCGGTGGAAAAAGGAATGATACCGGAAAGCAGGGTGGATGAGGCGCTGATGCATTTATTTACCACCCGCATGAAACTGGGAATGTTTGACGGTAAGGGAGAAACACCCTTTGACAACATACCGTATACGGCAGTGGACAGCCGGGAAATGCGGGCATTAAACCGGAGGGTTTCCGCCAAATCCATAGTGCTCTTAAAGAATGAAAATCATCTGCTGCCGCTTAATCGGACAAAGATAAAAACCATCGGAGTCATCGGACCTAACGCCAACAACCGGAGAGCACTGGTGGGAAATTACGAGGGAACGGCTTCCCGCTATGTGACGGTTCTGGAAGGCATTCAGGAATATCTCGGTGAGGAGGTCAGAGTACTTTATTCGGAGGGCTGCCATCTGCATTTAGGCTGTGTCAGTCCGTTAAGTAAGGGGCAGGACAGAAATGCCGAGGTGGAAGCCGTCTGCGAAGCCAGCGATGTGGTGGTGCTTTGCTTAGGTCTGGATGCGGGACTGGAAGGAGAGGAAGGCGACACCGGCAACCAGTATGCCAGCGGTGACAAGCCGGATTTGAATTTACCCGGCAGGCAGCAGGAAATCTTAGAGCTTGCCTGCAAGAGCGGTAAGCCGGTGGTTTTAATTATTCTTTCCGGCAGCGCACTTGCGGTCAACTGGGCGGAGGAACATGTGCCCGCCATTATACAGGGCTGGTATCCCGGTGCGGAAGGCGGAAGAATTTTGGCGGAAACTCTGTTCGGAGACGTAAATCCCGAAGGCCATCTGCCGGTTACCTTTTATAAAGGAACGGAGGAGCTCCCGGCATTTACGGATTATGCCATGGCAGGCAGAACCTACCGGTACATGAAGCAGGACGCCCTGTATCCGTTCGGCTACGGACTTTCCTATACTTCTTATTCGTATAGCGGACTGAAAGTGAAGGAAAGCTTAGTGACGGATGAGGGGGTAAATCTGACGGTAACGGTAAAGAATACCGGAAAGAGAACCGGTACGGAAACGGTGCAGGTTTATGTGAAAGTAGAAAAAGAAGGTACGCCCAATGCCCAGCTGAAGGCAATAAGGAAGGTTACACTAAGACCGGGTGAAGAAAAAGAAGTGAACATTCACCTGACAAAGGATGCCTTCGGACTCTGCGACAAAGAGGGCAATTTCCGTACCTGTAAAGGGGAAGCAAAGGTGTACGTGGGCGGTCAGGCGCCGAACCGCAGGAGTGAGGAGCTTACAGGAGTAAAGGTACAGTCGGTGACGCTTCTTACGGAAGATGAACTGTTATGGGAAAATTAGGGAATGTCTTAGAAAATAAAATCAATGATTACAGTATCCGGAAAAAGCTTGTGCTTTTCTATGTCTGCTGTGTGCTTCTGCCGCTTTTTATCACGGACGGAGTCCTGTTTTCCATTCTGCACAGAGGGGAAATAAAGGAACGCCGCTATGAAATGGAGAGTATGGCGGAAGCTGCCAAAACCGATTTTACCTATGCGGTATCCGAGGCGGCAAAGCTTGCCAATTCCGTTTACATCAACCGTTCTGTCTATGAATTTTTAGAAACGGAATATCCGGACGGCTTAAGCTTTTATGAGGCAAGCAGGGAAGTGGAAAAACGCAACTTTTACGAGGCAGGGATAGGCTACGGAAGTGTCAGCGTGGTTATGTGCGCCGACAACGAAACCATCGTGAACGGCTCCCATTTTTACCGGCTTTCCTCCGTACAGAACGAGGACTGGTGCCGCAAGCTCCTTGACAGCGATAAGGATGTGGTGATGTCGTACTATTACATGGGAGACAAATGGTCGTCGGTGGCAACAAAGAGAAGGATTTCCCTGGTAAGAAGGCTGAACTATTACCGGGAAATGGAAAAGACTAAACTTATCCGCATTGACTTAGACTACATAACCATGGAAAAAAGGCTGCAGGAGCTTAAGTTCCAGGCACCGGTGTATGTCTGCGCGGGTGATAGGATTTTGTTTTCCAATACCGCCTATGTGAACAATAAAGAAGATTTTTCCTACCTGACGGGTGCGGAGCATGTGGGCTATGAAAAGCAGTTTGAACTGTACGGGGAAAATTACCGTATTCTTGTCATGGAGACCAAAAGCGAGCTGCTTTCCATGATACGGGAGCATGCGGCAACCATTCTTTTTATGCTGGCGCTGAACATCCTGCTTCCGGGATTTATGGCATACGTGTTCCACAAATCCATAGTTTCCCGTCTGATGGTGTTAAGCAGGGCATTTGACGAGGTGGAACTGCAGACCCTTAGGGAAATTCCTGACGTCCGGGGAAAGGATGAAATCGGCAGCCTGATGCAGAACTATAACCGGATGGTGGCAAGACTGCGGGAGCTGATTAAAACCGTTTACACGGACCGCATGGAAAAACAGAAGGTGGACCTTGCCAGACAGAAAGCGGAGCTTTTGGCGCTGCACAGCCAGATAAATCCCCATTTCCTCTACAATGTGCTGGAAAGCATACGGATGCACAGCATTATGAAGAGGGAAGAGGAAACCGCCGGCATGATTGAGCGGCTGGCGCTTTTAGAGAGGCAGAACGCGGAGTGGACGCGGGATATGATAAGCATCAAAGAGGAGCTTTCTTTTGTGGAAGCTTACTTACAGCTCCAGCAGTACCGTTTTGGGGAACGGCTGCACTATGAGCTGGATGTGGAGAAGGAATGCGGAGAGTATCTCATTCCCCGGCTGACGCTGGCTACGTTTACGGAAAATGCCTGTGTGCACGGGGTAGAGAAAAAGACGGTGCCCTGTTACATTTACCTTCGGGTATATGCACAGAACGGTTTTGTCTGCATGGAGGTGGAGGATACCGGAGCCGGCATGGAAGAAGAGGAAGTCGAGAGACTCCGGGAGAAAATAAATATTTCGGATGTGGATGAAATGTGCCGGAGCGACCATGTGGGCATTGCCAATGCCTGTCTCAGACTGAAAATGGTTACCGGAAACAGGGCGCAATTTGAACTGGAAAGCGAGAAGGGAGCCGGAACGCTGATGACAATCCGTATTCCGGTGGACGTATTGGAAAAGAAGGATATTTTTTTATGAAAGGGCAGGGTGAAAAACAATGTGTCTGAAGGTTATGCTTGTGGATGATGAGCCGTTTATTCTGAAAGGTCTTACCATGCTGATTGATTGGGGAAAAGAAGACTGCGAGATTGTCAAAACGGCGGCAAACGGCCAGGAAGCCTATGAATTTCTGAAGGAAAATCCGGGGGAGGGAGTGGACCTCATTCTTACGGATGTGGAGATGCCGGTGATGAACGGTCTTACTTTACTCGAACGGGTAAAGAAAGAGAAGCTTTCCGATGCCTGCTTTGCCATTTTAAGCGGGTATAATGAATTTGCCTATGCGCAGAAGGCGATTGCCTGCTCCTGCATGGAATATATCTTAAAGCCGGTATCCAGGGAGTCATTACTTTCCCTTATTAAAAAAGTGGGAGGAAAAAGGGAAAGCATACGGAAAAGCAATGCCGGTATTTTACGTCCCATGCGGCAGGCACAGGATGTACAGCCGCTTTTTACGGAGGTGAAAGACGGTGCCGGCATAAAAGGACGTAATGTGCTCTGCAAGCAGAGCCTGGACAGACTGCTGGGGGCGGTGGAACAGAACCGCGTTTCCGAAATTTACAAAAGCGTGGAGGAACTGTTTGCGGAAATGAAGGCTTCCGGTTTTTCCGAGGATCTGGTTAATATGAACATCAATTATCTGCTGTTCCAGATGATACATTTAGCGGTAGAACAGGACGAATCGGTGGATCAGGAAGAGGTTCTTCTCTATATTTTGAGGAACGTGTCGGAGGAAGGACTGGAAAAGGGAAGCACCATGCACCTGAAGCGCTTTGCCTGTGAATATGCGGAGTATCTGGTGCAGCTTAGGGGAAATGTTTCCAAAGGCGTGCTTTTGTCCGTGGAAAAGGAAGTCCGGGAGCATTATGCCGAAAACCTGACCCTGAAGGATTTAAGCCGGACGTATTTTGTAAACAGTTCCTATTTAGGACAGATATTCCGGAAGAAATACGGGCAGTCGTTTAAGGATTATCTGAATGCCTACCGTATCGGACAGGCCGCCGTCCAGCTGGTGCGTACGGACAAAAAGATAAGCACGGTGGCAGAGGATGTGGGGTATCACGATACGGATTATTTTATCCGTAAGTTTATAGAAATTAACGGCTGCACACCGGCAAAATACCGAAAAAATGCAAGGCAGATGCCGGTGGAAACTGTAGAAAAAGAAAGCGCTGTTCTGTAGTTTATCCTGTTTTTTACCATAGTTTATCAGGAGATTTTTGACAGTTCTGTATTTATAATAGAATTATCAAAAACAAGGGAGGGTTACCATGAAAGGAAAAAAACTGACAGCACTATTACTCGGAACCTGTATGACGGCTACACTGTTTGCCGGATGCGGTAACGAAACAAACGAAGCAGGAAACAATGCGGCAGCAGGAAGTACGACACCGGGAACGGAAAACACAGCCGTGGATGCCGGTGCGGGCGTGGGGGCGCTTCGCGATACGGAATATTCCGAGGATGAAATCATCAATTTCACCATGTTTACCGCTATGCCGGATGCGGAAATCAATGACGGGAACGATATTCAGGAAATCATTGCGAAGAAGACCGGTGTCCGGGTGAAGGAAACCTGGCTGACGGGTCAGACCGATGCAGAAGCCATCGGCACCATTATTGCAGGCGGGGAATATCCCGATTTTATCAACGGCGGCGACTCCATGAAGCCTCTGTACGATGCGGGTGCGCTGGTTGCCTGGGATGACTATATCGACAAATATCCCAATATCAAAGAAATGTATTCGGACGCGGAGTGGGAATCCTTCCGTCAGGATGACGGCCATATTTACTGGGCAAACGTATTCCAGAATAAATACGGGGAAGACAAGACCACCACTCACAACGATGAAGCCTTCTGGATTCAGGTAAGAGTTCTGGAATGGGCGGGCTATCCCGAAATTGAAACACTGGATGATTACTTCAACGTGATTGAAAACTATATGGAAGCCAATCCGACCATGGATGACGGCACAGCCAATATTCCGTACACCATTCTCTGCGAAGACTGGAGATACTTCTGCATTGAGAATGCGGGACAGTTCTTGGACGGCTATCCCAATGACGGTTCCGTTATCGTGGATACCGAAAATATGAAGGTAGTGGACTACAACACCACCGAAACCACAAAGAGATATTTTGAAAAATTAAACGAAGAGTATGCAAAGGGCATGATTGACCCGGAATTTGCGACCCAGACTTATGACGAATATATTGCAAAGCTTTCCACCGGCGCTGTCTTAGGCATGTGCGACCAGTGGTGGGATTTCGCTTACAACGTAAACGATGTATTCAAGCAGCAGGGACTTGACTTAAAGGGCTGCAATTACGTTCCTCTGGGACTTACCATTGACAAAGGAATGGACCAGATGTGGCATACCTACGGTGATACCTTAAATGCTTCCAACGGTATCGCCATTACCACAAGCTGTAAAGATGTGGATGCCGCTTTCCGTTTTATGAACTCCTGTCTGGACCAGGAAATCCATGACCTGCGTTTCTGGGGTGTGGAAGGTGTTGACTATGAAGTGGATGAGAACGGTCTGTATTACAGAACCGAGGAACAGAGAGTAAATGCAGCGGATACCGCTTATCAGGCATCCCATTTATGCACCTATTCCTACTTCCCGCAGTGGCTCGGTACCAGCAGGGACGGCAAGAATGCCATGCAGCCGACAGAACAGCCTTCGGAATTCCAGAACGGTATGGCAGAGCCTCTTGTAAAATGCTTTAAGGCATACGGCGCCGACAACTACGTGGATATGGTAGGCTCCGTAGTGAAGGAAACCGGTCCCTGGTTCCCCATGTACTCCTATTCCAACACCCTGACGACCGAAACTCCCGGCGGTGTGGCATGGACAAAGATGGGAGAAGTAAAACACGAATGGCTGCCCAAGGTCGTTATGGCATCCGATTTTACTTCTGCCTGGGATGACTATATGAACATTTACAATGCAACCAATCCGCAGGATTTCTTAGCCGAGATGCAGACAGAATTAGAAAGACGCGCTGCCATGGGACAGTAAGACGGTGCAAAACACAAAAGGGTAAACATGAGTGGGCAGCTATGTGCCGGATGGCCACATGGCTGCCCAAACTTTAAAGAAAAATAGGAGGTTTTGTTATGGCAGCGGAGAAAAAGAAGAAAGCTCCCGGTCCCAAAATAACCTGGAAGGAAATCAAACGACAGAAATTTCTGTTAATCTGCTCAGCGTTTTTTGTCATCTACGGCTTTATTTTTTACTATCTGCCCCTGGGCGGATGGATTATGGCATTTCAGAATTATAAGCCCAAGGACGGCTTTTTCCATTCCAAATTTGTAGGACTCGATAAATTCAAATTTTTGTTCCATGATGCGACATTCTTAAAGGTATTGCGGAATACGCTGGGCATGGGAATCTTAAATCTCGTTACCACCTTTGTTATGGCAATTGTCTTTGCCATTCTGTTAAACGAAGTAAAGAGCAAGGCGGCGAAAAAAAGCATTCAGACGATTTCCTACCTGCCGCACTTTCTGTCATGGATTATTGTAACCGGCATCCTGCACGATGCTCTTTCCGGAACCGGTATCATCAATGAAATCCTGATGGCGTTGAAAATCGTGGACACTCCGGTGAACTTTTTCGCAAAGCCCGGTTATTTCTGGCCCATTGTGGCATTCGCCAATGTGTGGAAGGAAACCGGCTGGAATGCCATCATTTACTTAGCGGCAATTACTTCCATTGACCCCTGTCTGTACGAAGCGGCTTCCATCGACGGCGCGGGCAGATGGGCGAAGATTAAATACATAACTCTGCCGGGAATAAGACCGACCATCATGATTCTGCTTCTGATGAATGTGGGAAATATCTTAAATGTAGGCTTTGAAGTACAGTATCTTTTAGGAAACGGTCTGATTAAGAGTGTTTCCGATACCATTGACATCTATGTGCTTACCTGGGGTATCAGCCAGAACGATTACTCTCTCGGTACGGCAGCCGGCATCTTCAAGAGCGCAGTCAGCATCATCTTAATCCTGACAGCGAACGAAGCAGCCAAGAGAATGGGAGAAGAGAGACTGTTCTAAAAGTCCTGTTTTAAGAAGAAAGCCGGTCTCCGGCAGATTGAGAGGCAAAAAATGAGAAAGAAAAAATCCGCGGCAGATATTATTTTTGTGACCTGCAACGCTTTATTTATGCTGGCATTTGTCATTGTGACGCTGTATCCTGTCTTAAATACGCTGGCGCTTTCCTTTAACGACGGTATTGATGCGGTGCGAGGCGGTATCCATCTGATACCCCGGAAGTTCACCCTGCAGAATTATAAAACCGTTTTCAGCAAACAGAATATGATGACCGGCGCCGTCGTCACGGTGCTGAGAACCGTTCTGGGAACCGGCATTTCCCTTGCCAGCAATGCCCTGCTTGCCTTTATTGTAAGCCGCAAGAACTTTTTGTTCCGTTCCCAGTTGTCTTTGTTCTGGGTTATCACCATGTATGTAAACGGCGGTATGATTCCGGTGTTCTTACTGTATAAAAACCTGCACCTGACCGGTACCTTCTGGGTATACGTGGTTCCCGGCGCGGTCAGCGCCTTCAACATGCTGGTGCTTCGTACCTACATGCAGGGACTGCCGGATTCCTTAGAGGAGTCGGCACAGCTTGACGGAGCAGGATATTTTACCATTTTTATAAAAATCATTTCACCGTTATGTAAACCGGTATATGCGACCGTTGCCCTGTTTGTGGCAGTGTACCAGTGGAACTCCTGGTTTGATGCCATGCTGTACAACCGTATGAAATCCCAGTATACCACGCTGCAGTACGAACTGATGAAGCTCTTAAATTCCGTTATGCAGCAGAGCGGCAGCGCGGACGGCGCCAAAAATGTGGCAAACGCCAGTGCGGTAACGCCGGTAACGGTTCGGGCGGCGGCAACCATTATTACCATGCTGCCCATTGTCTGCCTGTATCCGTTTTTGCAGCGGTACTTTGTAGCCGGACTTACCATCGGCGGTGTAAAAGAATAATTTAAAAGAAATCCGGCATATGGTATAATACAGGCAATAACCGAAAGGATACCGGATTTATGAAAAAAGCCATTCTTATTGCCATTCCCGTGCTGCTTATCGTATACGTGCTTTTGGTGTGTGTACCGTATACCGGACAGGGAGCGGCAACGGAGGAAACCAGAGAAAACTTTCAAATAGAAAAATTTTACAGTGATACGGAGAGTGGAGAGCGGGCAAAAATCCTGTTCACGAATGAAGAGGCACTTACAGAAAGACTGTCTCTCATAGCGAACGCGAACGAGCGGATTGTGCTTTCCACCTTCGATTTTAAAGCGGATAACAGCGGAAAATGGATGTTATCCGCTCTTTATGATGCCGCGGAAAGAGGCGTGCAGGTGGAGGTCTTAATAGACGGCTTCTCCTTCTTTTCCTTAAAAAGCGGGAAGGAATATTTTAAGGCGCTGGGAAGCCTGCCGAATGCCACCATCAAGATTTACAATCCCGTCAATCTGTTAAAGCCTACAAAGCTGATGGCAAGGCTGCACGATAAATACCTGATTGCGGACGATACGGCTTACATTGTGGGCGGCAGGAATACCTACGATTATTTTTTAGGGGACGAAACCGACTATAAAAATTACGACTGGGACGTGCTGGTATACGGCGAAAACGATTTTCCTTCCTTAAAGGAGCTGCAGGCGTATGCCGAAACCATGTGGGAGACAGCGGACTCAAAGGTAAAATGCGAAGAAAAAAATCCCGGAAGCAGCACGAAAGAAGCGGCGGAGGAACTGAAGGCTTTGTATGAGAAAGGACTTTCCGAGCATCCCGGATGGTTTGCCAAAAGGGACTACCGGGAAGAAACGGAGCCGGTCAACAAAATAACCATCCTCACCAATCCCATACAGACGGGCATCAAGGAGCCGGTGCTTTTCTATGAAATGACGGAGCTTATGGCGGAAGCCGGAGAACCCATTACCTTCCATACGCCGTATATTATGTGCAACGATTATATGATGGAGCGGCTGCGGCTTGTGTGCGGCAGTGCGGAAACCACCATGATGACAAACTCCGTTGCCAACAACGGCAATCCCTTCGGGGCGGTGGATTATCAGGTGCACAGACAGGCATTGCTTGACACGGGGCTTGAGATTTTGGAATATGACAAGGGCATATCCTATCACGGCAAATGCTTCCGCATCGGAGACAGGCTGACTGCTATCGGTTCCTTTAACTGGGACATGCGCAGCGCTTATTTGGACACGGAAATGATGTTAGTGATTGACAGCGAAACGCTGAATGCACAGATGCGGGACTACATGAAAAGCTACGAGCAGGATGCTTTTAGCGTAAATGCGGACGGCAGTGTGGAAGAAAAGGACGGCGTGCTCCCGCAGGTGCTTTCCGGCAAACGGAAATGGCGGGTGATACTCATACGACCGTTTGACTCCCTCTTACGTTTTTTAATGTAAACAGAAACGGACTTTCTTTTAGAAAACGGAGAAAGAAATCGTAAAGTCTGCGGACGATGGAAGGATATGGAATTTTATGAAAAAGCGAATTTTTGAAATTATTCAGATAGGAAACCGGAAGGATACCATCAGCAAGGCGTTTGATATTTTTATCACGGTGGTCATCTTCTTAAATCTGGCGGCGACCATGACGGCAACCTTTGATGAGGCGGCAGCTTACATGCCCGTGCTGAACGGCATAGAGCTTGTGACGAGCATTATTTTCCTGATGGAATACTGCCTGCGGATATGGACGGCGGACTGCCTTTACCCGGATAAAAAGGGCATAAAAGCGGTGCTTCGGTTTGTATTTTCCTTGTCCGGTCTGATTGATTTCTTTACCTTTTTCCCTACATTCCTGCCGTTCGTGTTCCCGACGGGCATGGTGGCATTCCGTATCTTTAGGGTCATCAAAATCTTCCGTCTGTTCCAGATAAATGCCCAGTATGATGCATTTACGGTGATTACCAATGTCTTAAAGGAAAAGAAGAGCCAGCTCTTTTCTTCCATCTGTATGATTTTAGTGTTTATGATGGCGGCGTCCCTCTGCATGTACAGTCTGGAGCACGAAGCCCAGCCGGAACAGTTCCAAAATGCGTTTTCCGGCATCTGGTGGTCGGTGTCCACGCTGCTGACCGTGGGATACGGCGATATTTATCCCATCACCACGTTGGGAAAAATGATGGCGACGGTGATTTCGTTTTTGGGCGTGGGCATGGTGGCTATCCCCACCGGTATTATTTCCGCCGGTTTTGTGGAACAGTATACCAAATTAAAAACGCTGGCGTATCATTCGGAGGAGCACGAGCTGAAATTTGTAACATCCACCCTGCAGCAGGGACATTCCTGGAACCATAAAGCGGTAAAGGAGATTGTTTTTCCGCCCCAGCTTATGCTGATTATGATTTTGCGCAAAGGGGAGGTTCTTGTACCGGACGGCAATACGGTGTTGGAATGCGGGGACAATCTGGTCATTGCGGCAAAGGACTACCGGGGCGACGAGGACATTAACCTGAAAGAGGTGCTCATCAAGGAAGAAAACGAATGGGTGGGCAGACAGATTAAGGACCTCAATATGTCCAGGCAGGAGCTGATTGTCATGATAAAAAGAAAGAGACGCACCTTTATTCCCAACGGTTCTACTTATATTAAGGAAGGGGATGTGCTGGTGATTTATTCCCGTGCAGCGGAAAATTAGGACATGCATAGGCTGCCGGCATAAAATAGAATATTTTAGGAAAGAATATTTTTGCAGTTAGCATATGCTTTTGGTTGACAAGCCTTAGTATGTCTGCTAATCTAAGAAAAGTCCTTAAGGGAGTAATCGGCATTTTGGATGCGGTAAGCCAACATTCTGGTAGCTGAATTTTCAGTGTAAATCCTGGTTTACCTTAATTGATGAGACTTAAGTACGGCACAGGCTGTACTTGTCTTTTTATGTATGTATGCAAGCAGGTACGGTGTTGTACCTGTTTTTTTATTGCTGTATAGGAATTTTCCTATAATCTTTTTTATGTAAGAGAGAATGAAAACGAAAACACGAAAGGCAGGATGAAAACATGGGAATTTGGGAACTATTTGTACTGGCGGTAGGCTTATCAATGGATGCATTTGCCGTATCTATCTGCAAGGGCTTATCTTTGGGAAAGATTAAGTGGAAGCATATGTGTATTGCAGGCCTCTGGTTCGGCGGCTTTCAGGCGCTGATGCCTCTGACCGGATATTTTCTGGGAAGCCTGTTTGCCGATATCTTTACAAAGTACGCACACTGGATTGCGTTTGTGCTTCTGGTATTTATCGGCGGCAGCATGATTAAGGAAGCATTCGGCAAGGAAGAAGTCAATGCGTCCATGAGCTTTCAGAGCATGCTGCTCTTAGCCATTGCCACTTCCATCGATGCACTGGCAGTCGGTGTCAGCTTTGCGTTCCTGCAGGTAAAAATCGTACCCGCAGTTTCCTTTATCGGTGTCATTACCTTCCTGCTTTCTGCCATTGGTGTTAAAATCGGCAGTATTTTCGGAGATAAATACCGCTCCAAAGCAGAAATCTGCGGCGGCGTGATTTTGATTTTAATCGGAGTGAAAACCTTATTGGACGGCATAGGAATTTTAGGATAAGTTTATAGTTTCTTAATTGACTAAAAGCGGCAGGAAAAATACAATAAAGTGTATTATGCTAAAAACGGAAAGGCATGGTTTGGTATGGGCAAGATTGCAAAGTATCTGGCGGAAGCATGGCCGGCTACCCTGATTGTATTCCTGCTGCTGGTGGTTCAGGCGTTCTGTGACCTGAGACTGCCGCAGTACACATCGGACATTGTGGATGTGGGCATCGGACAGGGCGGTATCGAGTATGCGGCACCGGAAAAATTAAGAGAAGAAACTTATGAAGATTTAAGCCTGTTCATGACAGCAGAAGAAAGAAATACGGTTGCGGGAGCTTACAGGCAGGAAGAAGACGGTACTTATGAGCTTGTAAGCAGGGACAAAGAAACCTGCGAAAAGATAGATGAGGCCATGAAACTTCCCATGGTCTTTCTTTCTATGTTAAACAGCGGACAGTCACCCTATGACCTTAGTCAGATAAAAGACATGGTGGCAGCAGGCATGGTAACGGAGGATGATTTGCTTACCATGCGCGAGCAGGCACTTGCCCAGATGGGCGACCAGAGCGACACCATTGTAAAAGGGCAGGCGGTGCAGTTCATAAAGAACGAATACGAGGCAATGGGCGTGGATGCCGGCAAGGTACAGACGGATTTCCTGTGGAAGACCGGATTTAAGATGCTGGCGCTCTCGGCGCTGATGCTTTTGGCAGCCATTCTCACCGGTTATTTTGCTTCTGTAACGGCGGCGAAAATCGGTAAGAATTTAAGAGAGAAAATGTTTGCCAAGGTCATTTCTTTCTCCAGCGAGGAGATGGATAAATTCTCCGCCGCATCCCTGATTACCCGCTGCACCAACGATATCCAGCAGGTGCAGATGGTAATCGTAATCCTGCTGCGAATGGTTCTGTATGCGCCGATTATCGGTGTGGGCGGTGTCATCAAGGTTGTGAACACCGGTACCGGCATGGGCTGGATTATCGGTGTGGCGGTAGGCACCATTTTGGCACTGGTGCTGATACTCCTTCTGGTGGCAATGCCGAAGTTCAAGATTTTGCAGAGCTTAGTGGACAATATCAACCTGATTTCCCGTGAGATACTGACCGGTGTGCCGGTTATCCGTGCTTTCAGCAGAGAGCATTACGAAGAAAAACGATTTGACAAGGCAAACCGCGACCTGATGAAGACCCAGTTGTTTACCGGCAGGGTCATGAACTTCATGATGCCGGTGATGATGCTTATTATGAATGCCATTACCATTATGATTGTATGGTTCGGCGGCAAAAATATCGATGCGGGCACCATGCAGGTGGGCTCCATGCTGGCGTTCATTACTTACACCATGCAGATTGTCATGGCGTTCTTAATGCTGACCATGGTTTCCATTATGCTGCCGAGAGCGGGCGTGGCAGCGGACCGAATTGAAGAAGTGTTAAAGACAGAGCCGAAGATTACGGATAAGAAAGAGGTAAAGGACGCAGAGCTTACGGAAATAAAGGGCGAGCTTACCTTTGAAAACGTAGCATTCCGTTATCCCGAGGCGAAAGAAGATGCCCTGCACGACATTTCTTTCACCGCAAAGCCGGGAGAAACCACAGCCATTATCGGAAGCACCGGCTGCGGCAAATCCACTCTGCTTAATTTGATTCCCCGTTTTTATGATGTGACGGAGGGACGGATTTTACTGGACGGCGTGGACATCCGGGATATTTCCCAACACAAGCTGCGCAGTGTATTGGGACTGGTGCCCCAGAAGGCGGTGCTGTTCTCCGGCGATATTGCTTCCAATGTAAGGTTTGCCCATGAGGACATTTCCGATGAAAAGATGAAGAAGGCGGCGGAAATCGCACAGGCAACGGAATTTATCGATAGCAAGCCGGAAAAATACGAAAGTCCCATTTCCCAGGGCGGCACCAATGTGTCAGGCGGTCAGAAGCAGAGGCTTTCCATTGCCAGAGCCGTTGCGGCGGAACCGAAGATTTTCCTGTTTGACGACAGCTTTTCCGCACTGGACTATAAAACGGATGTGACGCTGCGGAAGGCACTGGCGCAGAATACGGCGGATGCAACCGTGATTATCGTGGCACAGCGTATCAGTACCATTCTGCATGCCAACCGGATTATCGTGCTGGAAAACGGCACCATAGCCGGTATGGGAACCCATGAAGAGCTGCTCGCAAACTGTCCTGCTTACCAGGAGATTGCGAAATCCCAGCTTTCCGAGAAAGAGTTGCAAGGAGGTGCAGGCGCATGAGTGAACAGCAGACAAACAAAGGACCCCGCAGACACGGACCCATGGGTGGCGGTCCCCGAGGCATGATGCCGGGAGAAAAGGCGAAAGACTTCAAAGGCACCTTTGCCAAGCTCTTAAAATATATGGGCAATTACAAATATGCCGTGCTGGCGGTAATGCTTTTTGCCGTCGGCGGCACGGTCTTCAATATTTTAGGACCCAAGGTATTAAGCAAGGCAACCACGGAGCTGTTTAACGGCCTGATGGCGAAGATTGCGGGTACCGGCGGCATTGACTTTGAAAAAATAGGCAGAATACTGATTCTGTTACTGGGACTCTACGTGTTAAGCGCCCTGCTTTCCTTTGTGCAGGGCTACCTGATGACGGGAATTGCCCAGAAGTTATGCTATCGTTTCCGTAAGGAAATTTCCGAGAAAATCAACCGTATGCCCATGGCATATTTTGAGTCCCGTACCGTGGGCGAAATTCTTTCCCGCATCACCAACGATGTGGATACCATGGGACAGAACCTAAGCCAGAGCATTACGACACTGATTACGTCCCTGACCACCATCATCGGTGTTCTGGTGATGATGCTTTCCATCAGTCCCCTGATGACCCTGATTGCGCTGGCAATTTTACCCATATCCGGAGGCCTGATTGGCCTGGTCATCAAGTTCTCCCAGAAGCACTTCGTGGCGCAGCAGACGTATCTCGGTAAAATTAACGGACAGATTGAGGAGTCCTTCTCCGGTCAGAATATCATCAAGGCATTTAATAAGGAAGAAGATACGCTGAGAGACTTTAAGGAAACCAATGAAGTCCTGTATGCTTCCGCCTGGAAGTCCCAGTTTTTATCCGGACTCATGCAGCCCGTTATGACCTTTGTGAGCAACTTAGGCTATGTGGCGGTTGCCATAAGCGGCAGTATTTTAGCCATTCAGGGTGTGATTGATGTGGGCGAAATCCAGGCGTTCATCCAGTATGTGAAGAACTTTACCCAGCCCATTACCCAGCTCGCCCAGGTGTCCAACCTGTTCCAGTCCACGGCGGCTGCGGCAGAAAGAGTTTTTGAATTCTTAGAGGAAGAGGAAGAAGACGTAACGGTGGAAAACCCTGTGAAGCTGTCCCATGTGGACGGTGCGGTTTCCTTTGAACATGTAGGCTTCGGCTATACACCGGACAAAATTGTCATCAAGGATTTCTCCTGTCAGGTGAAGCCCGGACAGACCATTGCCATTGTAGGCCCTACCGGCGCCGGCAAGACCACCATGGTAAAACTGCTGATGCGTTTCTATGATGTGAACAAGGGCGCCATTAAGGTGGACGGTCACAATGTAAAGGAATTCAACCGCAGCGACCTCAGGGAAAACTTCGGTATGGTATTGCAGGACACCTGGCTGTTCAAGGGCACGATTATGGAAAATATCCGGTATGGCAAGCTGGACGCTACGGATGAGGAGGTCATTGCGGCAGCCAAGGCAGCCCATGCCCACCATTTCATCCAGACACTGCCGGGCGGCTACCAGATGGAGCTGAACGAGGACGCCAGCAACGTGTCCCAGGGACAGAAGCAGCTCCTTACCATTGCCAGAGCCATTTTAGCGGACAATCCCATTATGATTCTGGACGAAGCCACCAGCTCTGTGGATACCCGCACCGAGGGCAGAATTCAGAAAGCGATGAACAATCTGATGAAGGGAAGAACCAGCTTTGTAATTGCGCACAGACTTTCCACCATCAAGGAAGCGGATCTGATTTTGGTAATGAAGGACGGAGACATTGTGGAGCAGGGCACCCACGAAGAACTGCTCCGTAAGAACGGTTTCTACGCAACCCTTTACAATTCCCAGTTCGAGGAAGCAACCGCCTGATAAAAATGTTCCTTTTTTGTACATTTTATGTTATAATGAGCCACAGAGAAGCAATAATGTGATGGGGAGGCAGTGCATGGGTGCGGAGCTCGTAAGTACTTTTGACATATATCAGGTTATCAGCCGTGCTATGGGCGCTATGAATGCACGGCTCTTAAATCACGGCGACATTGTCGGCTATATTTTTTACAACATGCTGAAGGTGGAGGGCAAGTACAGCGATACCGAGCTGGCGGAATGGGCGCTAATCGGTATGCTGCACGACGTGGGCGCCATCAAGACCAACATGAACAATGCCAGTCTGGCGACCATTGAAACGACCAACGTGTGGGCGCATTCCATATACGGCTATCTGTTTTTGCGGTATTTATCTCCGGTAGGGGACAAGGCGGACGTGGTGCTTTACCACCACCTTCCTTACAAACTGCACGAACAGATAAACAGCCGCTTCATAAGGGAAGCGCAGTATCTGACCATTGCGGACAAGATGGATTTGTTTGCCCGGGTGGAAGGGCACAACATGCCGAGGGATTATTTTTCCGCGAAAGCGGATGTGGACTTTGCCCAGAAGGCACTGGAGCGTTTTTACGTTGCCCAGAAGCGCTTCCATGTACTGGACAAACTGAAAACCGGTGAATACAAACAAGAAATGAATGCCTTGTTTAAGAATGCCACCTTCAACGAGCAGCAGAAAAAAGGCTTTTTGGAAATGCTGGTGTATTCCATTGATTTCCGGAGCCAGCAGACCGTTATCCACACCATGTCCACCAAGGCGTTTTCCTTGGAAATCGGTAAACTGATGAATGTGGGCACCAGGGATTTGGAAATTCTGTATTACGGCTCTCTTTTACATGATATCGGCAAAATCGTCATTCCGCTTTCCATACTGGAAGCGCCGAGACGACTTACCGATGAGGAAATGCGTATCATGAAAGCCCATGTGGTTATTACCGGCAGGATTCTGGAAGGCATCATGGATGAGCGGATTGTGAATGTAGCATACAGACACCATGAAAAGCTGGACGGCACCGGTTATCCGCAGGGACTGCAGGCAGAGGATTTGAGCCGGCTTGAAAGAATTGTTGCGGTGGGGGATATTTTAAGCGCTCTTTACAGCAAGAGAAGCTATAAGGACTCCTTCCCGCCGGAAAAAATAAAAGGTATCTTAAAAGGCGATGCCGATAACGGCAAGATAAGCAAAGAGATAGTGGACGTGGTGCTGAAGAATTTCGACGGTATTATCAGCCGTTACGAGAAACAGCGTAACTTAACCATGGAACGCTACATGGAAATCACCGCCCAGTACGATAGCATCTACGAGAAGTTCAAAGCGTTTGATGCATAAAAAACAGCCTGAGCTTATTCTTTACAGACTCTCAGTCATCGTCGGTACTTAGGTGCTGTATTTTAGCACCTTATGTACCGCTACGGTGACTGCGAAGCGAGAGCGCGTCTGTAACGAATAACTCAGGCGTTTTCTTTTTTATACCTGTATGACAACAGAGGCGGAAGCACCACCCTCTATGCCTGCCAGCGGCCGGAAGCGCCGCAGGGAAGCACAAGCCCGGTGCCGCTTACCGGCAATCCGATTTCCTCCGCCGCAACTTTTCCGCCGAACTGCTTCTTTACGGTAAGATTAAGCATATAGGACAGTACCGCAGGCTGCAGACCGGTCGTGTAGGAGTTAATGAGGAAGAACAGGGGCTTATCCGACAAAAGCTTTGTGGTCAGTTCCACAAAGGGGAAGATGTTTTCCTCGATTTTCCAGATTTCACCCTTGGGACCTCTGCCGTAGGAAGGCGGGTCCATGATAATGCCGTCGTAATGATTGCCGCGGCGGATTTCCCGCTCCACAAATTTGGTGCAGTCATCCACCAGCCAGCGGATGGGAGCGTCGGCAAGCCCGCTGGCTGCCGCATTTTCCTTCGCCCAGGAAACCATACCCTTGGAAGCATCCACATGGGTGACCTGCGCACCGGCTTTGGCAGCGGATACGGTAGCGCCGCCGGTGTAGGCAAACAGGTTCAGCACTTTTACGGGACGTCCGGCATGGGCAATCAAATCGGAAAACCAGTCCCAGTTGACCGCCTGCTCCGGGAACAGACCGGTGTGCTTGAAGCTGAAGGGTTTTAAATGGAAGGTAAGCTCCTTATAGGAAATGCTCCATTCGTCCGGGAGATTTAGGAACTCCCATTCGCCGCCGCCTTTGCTGCTTCTGTGGTAATGGCCGTTTTTCTTTTTCCAGCCCGGATGCTCATGAGGGGTGTTCCAGATGACCTGGGGGTCGGGACGCACCAGCAGGTATTTTCCCCAGCGCTCCAGCTTTTCCCCGCCGGAGGTATCCAGCACTTCGTAATCTTTCCAGTTATTTGCAATCCACATGGTAATAAACAAACCTTTCTTTGAATAATTTCTTCCATATTATATATATCCCTCTCTTATACTACACAGAATTACACTTCTTTGCAAGAAAAGACTTGTATTTTGCGTTAAGACACTGTAAAATTCATAAATATGTGAAAGACATGTATATTTATACGAAAAGGAGAACGCTTATGAAGGGTGATATGGTAGAACTTGCGGCCTTTGTCTGCTACCTGGTGGTAGTACTGGCTGTGGGAGTATATTTCTTTTTAAAAGGAAAGAAGACAGAATCGGGAGATAAGGATTATTTCTTAGGCGGCAGAAATATGAACGGACTGGTGGCAGCCCTTTCCGCCGGAGCCTCCGATATGAGTGCATGGGTGCTCATGGGACTTCCCGGTTCCATTTATTTGTACGGCATGGGTCAGGTATGGATTTCCGTGGGACTTTTAATCGGTACCATCTGCGCGTGGGTTTTCGTGGCACCGAGACTCCGCCGGTATTCCATTAAGGCAAACGATTCCATTACCATTCCGCAGTTTCTGGTAAATCGCTTCCAGTCTAAAAATCCGGCACTGCAGATTATCTGCGCCATTATTTTTATTATTGCCTACTGCATCTACGCAGCATCCAGTATTGTGGCATGCGGTTCCCTGTTTGTCACCGTGTTCGGCGTGGTGGAATTTAATCTGTTTGGTCTGCACGTTGTGATGAATGAACTGTTCTACATGATTTTAGCAACCTGCGTTATTTTGTTCTATACGTTCTTGGGCGGCTTCAATGCCGTATGCTGGACGGACTTTTTCCAGGGCATGCTGATGCTCTTAGCGCTTATGACGGCTCCCATTGTGGCGCTGTTTGCCATGCAGGGGGCGGACTTTACTCCGCTTGCACCGGTTGTAACGGGTGAACATTACTACAGCTTCTTATCCACCGGTAAATGGGACTGGGGCAGTATCTCCGATATTGTAAGCGGTCTCGGCTGGGGACTCGGTTACCTGGGTATGCCTCATATTCTGATTCGTTACATGTCCATCCGTTCCGAAAAAGAAATGAAAAAATCCTGTATTGTGGGAAGCACCTGGACAGCCCTTATTTTAATTATGGCTTCCGCAGTAGCGCTGGTAGGACATGAATATCTGGGCACATACCTGGATGACGGCAGCAAGAGCCTTATCTTTGTATATATGGTAAGAAGCCTGTTCCCGGCGTTACTCTCCGGCGTTCTGCTTTCTGCAATCCTGGCGGCATCCATGAGTACGGCGGATTCCCAGCTTTTAGCATCCTCCTCCGCATTTGCATCCGATGTATATAAGCCTGTTTTCCGCAAGAATGCTTCCAATAAGGAAATGCTCTGGGCGGGCAGAATAATCGTAGCTGTTATTTCTGTTGTAGCCATGATTATTGCCTTAAGCCCGAACTGCAAGGGTATTATGGCACTGGTGGAATGTGCGTGGGCGGCATTCGGTTCCGCATTCGGTCCGACCATCGTGCTTGCATTATATTGGAAGAGATTTACCTATAAGGGTGCGGTTGCCGGTATTGTGGGCGGCTTTGTGACAGACGCCATCTGGTATGCGTTCCTGTCGGAAAGCACCGGTCTTTACGAAATCATTCCCGGCTTTGCCGTAGGACTTGCGGCAGCGGTTATCGTATCCCTGCTTGACAAGAAACCTTCCAAAGAAGTGGAAGAAATGTTTGAAGCAGCCAAGGAAAAAACAGAATAATGAAGAAATCAGTCCTTTTTCAAAAAAGTACAATTTAAATACAATTTTTTTGAAAAAGGACTTGCTTTTTTTTGAGGAGTAATGTAAAATACTCCTTGCTGTGGCATGATAGCGATGAAGCGTGAGGTTGCTGCTGATGGGTGATGCCGGATAGCAGGTTTTCCGTGGAGCGAATGTCAAGTTAGGAAACTGACGACAAGTCACTGTACAGACAATCAGGTCTGCCGATAGGCAGAAACAACCGTGAGAAACGAAGCAGTTTAAATGTATTGTGTTCGGCTGCAGGACACACACGGGAGAGTGTACAGTCACCGCTTGTCGTACTTCAATTAAAAGTGCGAAAAGGAGGCGACTTTTTTTATGGCAACGAGTCAAGTAATGAGAATTACACTGAAAGCGTACGATCATCAGTTAGTAGATGCATCTGCCAAAAAAATCATCGAAACAGTCAAGAAGAATGGAGCTCAGGTAAGCGGACCGGTACCCCTTCCTACTAAAAAGGAAGTAGTTACTATCCTCCGTGCAGTTCACAAGTACAAAGATTCCCGTGAACAGTTCGAACAGAGAACCCATAAGAGACTTATCGATATCATTACACCGACACAGAAAACAGTTGATGCATTGCAGAGACTGGAAATGCCTGCAGGTGTTTACATTGATATTAAGATGAAGAACAAGTAATTCAACATCTTAAGAAACATAATATCCCCTACTAGTATGGACGCCGAGTATTGGACATCGAATACGGTATGCGCCCCGCTGTAGAATAAACAGGAGGAAAACATGAAGAAAGCAATTTTAGCAACAAAAGTCGGAATGACTCAAATCTTCAACGAAGACGGTGTTCTTGTTCCCGTAACCGTTCTTCAGGCAGGACCTTGTGTAGTAACCCAGGTTAAGACAGTTGAAAACGACGGTTACAGTGCAGTACAGGTTGGCTTCGTAGACAAGAAAGACAAGATCATCAACAAAGATGCAAGCGGAAAGAAAGAAATCGTTCACGCACACGGCGTAAACAAGGCTATGCAGGGACATTTCAAGAAAGCCGGCACAACATCCAAGAGATATGTAAGAGAATTCAAATTTGAAAATGCAGAAGAATATGCTCTCGGTGCAGAGATTAAAGCTGATATCTTCGCAGCAGGCGACAAGATTGATGCTTCCGCAATTTCCAAAGGTAAAGGTTTCCAGGGTGCGATCAAGAGATTTGGTCAGCACAGAGGACCTATGAAGCATGGTTCCAAATTCCATCGTCATCAGGGTTCCAATGGTGCCTGCTCCTCACCCAGCCGTGTATTCAAGGGAAAAGGAATGCCCGGACATATGGGTTGCGTAAAAGTAACTGTTCAGAACCTCGAAGTAGTAAGAGTAGATGCTGACAAGAACTTACTTTTAGTAAAGGGCGCAGTACCCGGTCCCAAGAAAGCATTAGTGACCATTAAAGAAACCGTAAAGGCAGAAAGCTAATCGCTTGCGGCTTGAAGATGAAAGGAGGACTTAGACAGAAATGGCAAACGTATCTGTTTATAACATGGAAGGCAAAGAAGTCGGAACAATCGACTTAAACGATGCTATTTTCGGCGTAGAAGTGAACGAACATCTGGTACACATGGCAGTTGTTCAGCAGCTTGCAAATAATCGTCAGGGTACACAGAAAGCAAAGACACGTTCTGAAGTATCCGGTGGCGGAAGAAAACCTTGGAGACAGAAAGGAACCGGTCATGCAAGACAGGGTTCAACAAGATCTCCCCAGTGGGCAGGCGGCGGTGTTGTATTCGCTCCCGTTCCCAGAGATTACTCTTTCAAATTAAACAAGAAAGAGAAGAGAGCAGCTCTTAAGTCTGCACTGACCAGCAAGGTTCAGGACAACAAGCTTATCGTAGTTGACGAGCTTAAGTTTGACGAAATCAAGACCAAGAGCTTTGCAAACGTTATGAAGAACCTGAACGTAACAAAGGGACTTGTAGTTTTAGCTGAGAACGACGCAAACGTAGTTCTTTCCGCAAAGAACATCCCCACGGTTCAGACCACTTTAACCAACACCTTAAACGTTTATGACGTGATGAAGGCAGGCACTGTTGTTCTTACCAAGGACGCTGTTGCAAAGATGGAGGAGGTATACGCATAATGGCAGACATTAAATACTATGACGTTATCCTCAAACCGGTTATTACCGAAAAGAGTATGGCTGGTATGGGCGAAAAGAAATATACTTTCCTGGTTCATCCGGATGCAAACAAGACACAGATTAAAGAAGCTGTGGAAAAAATGTTCGATGGCGCTAAAGTAGAGAGAGTTAACACCTTGAACTACGACGGAAAGAATAAGAGACGCGGCATGACCACCGGCAAGACTGCTAAGACCAAGAAAGCAGTTGTATGGCTTACCGCTGACAGCAAAGATATCGAAATCTTCGCTGGCTTATAAGATTTTTAAGTATGCGGCTTAGGGGCTGCGCAAAATAATTGAGCAAAGGAGATACAACAATGGGAATTAAGACATACAACCCATATACACCTTCGAGAAGAAATATGACCGGTTCTGATTTTTCCGAGATTACCAAGACTACTCCTGAAAAATCACTGTGCGTATCTTTGGACAAGAGCGCTGGTCGTAACAATCAGGGTAAGATTACCGTCAGACATCGCGGCGGCGGATCCAGAAGAAAATACAGAATCATTGATTTCAAGAGATATAAGGATGGCATTCCTGCAACTGTAATCGGTATCGAATACGACCCGAACAGAACTGCAAACATCGCTCTTATCTGCTATGAAGACGGCGAGAAGGCTTACATTCTTGCACCCGAAGGCCTGACAGACGGCATGAAGGTTATGAACGGTGAGCACGCAGAAGTAAGAACAGGTAACTGCCTGCCTTTGGCTCAGATCCCTGTAGGTACTCAGGTACACAACGTAGAATTATATCCCGGCAAGGGCGGCCAGTTAGTTCGTTCCGCTGGTAACAGCGCACAGCTTATGGCTAAGGAAGGCAAATATGCTACCTTAAGACTTCCCTCCGGTGAAATGAGAATGGTTCCTCTCAACTGCAGAGCAACCGTTGGTATTGTAGGCAATGTAGACCACAGCCTTGTAAACTTAGGTAAAGCAGGACGTAAGCGTCACATGGGTATCCGCCCTACCGTTCGCGGTTCCGTTATGAACCCCAACGACCATCCTCACGGTGGTGGTGAAGGCAAGACCGGTATCGGACGTCCGGGTCCCTGCACTCCTTGGGGCAAACCTGCACTCGGCTTAAAGACACGTAAGAAGAAAAACAAGTCCAACAAGCTGATTGTAAGAAGAAGAGACGGCAAGGCCATCAAATAATTAAGGAGGAGAGACAATGGCTAGATCACTGAAAAAAGGACCTTTCGCAGACAAGAGCCTGTTAAAAAAGGTTGACGCATTAAATGCATCAGGACAGAAGCAGGTTATCAAGACCTGGTCCCGTCGTTCTACAATTTTCCCTTCTTTTGTGGGACATACAATTGCAGTACATGACGGTAGAAAGCACGTTCCTGTATATGTAACAGAAGATATGGTTGGACACAAGCTCGGCGAGTTCGTTGCAACCAGAACATTTAGAGGACATGGAAAAGACGAAAAGAAGTCAAAAGTAAGATAATTTCACTTCAATAGTTGAAAGGAGGACCAATTCTATGGCTAAGGGACATAGAAGTCAAATTAAAAGAGAAAGAAACGCGCAGAAAGATACAAGACCTTCAGCTAAGATCTCTTACGCAAGAGTTTCTGTTCAGAAAGCATGTTTCGTATTGGATGCCATCAGAGGCAAGGATGTTCAGACTGCTCTGGCAATCTTAACCTATAATCCCAGATATGCATCCGGCGTTGTAAAGAAGTTATTGGAATCTGCAGTAGCCAATGCTGAAAATAATAATGGTATGAATCCTGCTAACCTTTATGTTGCAGAATGCTTCGCTAACAAGGGACCTACCATGAAGAGAGTAAGACCCAGAGCACAGGGCAGAGCATACAGAATTGAGAAGCAGATGAGCCACATCACCGTTATTCTGGATGAGAAGAAATAGGAAGGGAGTCAAGAGTTATGGGACAGAAAGTTAATCCTCACGGCCTTAGAGTCGGCGTTATTAAAGATTGGGATTCTAAATGGTACGCTGATGCTGAATTCTCTGACTATTTAGTAGAGGACTACAACATCAGAAAGTATCTGAAGAAGAAATTATATGCTGCAGGTGTTTCCAAGATTGAAATCGAAAGAACATCTGACAGAGTAAAAGTTATCATCTATACCGCTAAGCCCGGTGTTGTAATCGGTAAGGGTGGTGCAGAAATCGAAGTAACTAAGGCAGAACTTGCCAAGCTTACAGGCAAGAAAGTTTTAGTTGACATCAAAGAAATCAAGAGACCGGATAAGGATGCACAGCTTGTTGCGGAAAACATTGCACAGCAGCTTGAAAACCGTGTATCTTTCAGACGTGCCATGAAGTCCTGCATGGGCAGAACCATGAAGGCAGGTGCACAGGGTATCAAGGCTTCCTGTTCAGGACGTCTGGGCGGTGCAGATATGGCTCGTACCGAGTTCTACAGTGAGGGAACAATTCCTCTGCAGACATTGAGAGCAGATATTGACTATGGCTTCGCAGAAGCTGACACCACATACGGTAAAGTCGGTGTTAAGGTTTGGATTTACAAAGGCGAAGTTCTTCCCACTAAAAATCAGGAAGGGAGCGAGAAATAATTATGTTAATGCCTAAGAGAGTAAAGCGTCGTAAACAGTTCCGCGGCAGTATGGCAGGTAAAGCTATGAGAGGCAATACCTTAAGTTACGGCGAATTCGGTCTGGTTGCATTAGAGCCCTGCTGGATTAAAGCAAATCAGATTGAAGCAGCCCGTATTGCTCTTACCCGTTATACCAAGCGTACCGGTAAAGTATGGATTAAGATTTTCCCGGATAAGCCCGTAACCGTTAAGCCTCTTGGAACTCGTATGGGTTCCGGTAAAGGTGCCGTTGATGGTTGGGTAGCAGTTGTTAAACCTGGACGTGTAATGTTTGAAATCGCAGGAGTTCCCGAGGAATCTGCAAGAGAAGCATTACGTCTTGCAATGCACAAGCTTCCTTGCAAGTGCAAGGTTGTTTCTAAAGCAGATCTGGAAGGCGGTGTGGCAGAAAATGAATAAATTCGTAGAAGATTTGAGAAATAAATCAGATGCAGAATTAGCACAGGAATTAGTTGCTGCAAAGAAAGAACTTTTCAATTTGAGATTCCAGAACGCAACCAATCAGTTGGACAATACAGCAAGAATTAAAGAAGTAAGAAAGAATATTGCCCGTATTCAGACTGTTATTACCGAGAAAGCAAACGCATAATCGGTTTCGTTCACAAGGCCCCGTGAGGGCGGAATTTCAGAAAGGAGATTTTGATCGTGGAAAGAAATTTAAGAAAAACACGTACCGGTAAGGTAATCAGCAATAAGATGGATAAGACAATCGTTGTTGCTATTGAAGAGCATGTTAAGCATCCCCTTTACAAGAAAATCGTAAAAGATACTTACAAATTAAAGGCTCATGACGAAAACAATGAATGCAATATCGGCGATACCGTTAAAGTAATGGAAACAAGACCTCTCTCCAAGGATAAGAGATGGAGACTTGTTGAAATCGTTGAAAAGGCTAAATAATCCAGGCCCTAAAGAGAATTTCGGTACAATTTTGGAAGGAGAAATAACATGGTTCAGCAAGAGAGCAGACTTAAAGTTGCTGATAACACCGGTGCAAAGGAACTTCTCTGCATCAGAGTTATGGGCGGCTCTACAAGAAGATATGCACAGATTGGCGATATCATTGTTGCTTCTGTTAAAGATGCAACACCAGGCGGCGTTGTAAAAAAAGGTGATGTAGTAAAGGCTGTTGTCGTTCGTTCCGTTAAAGGCGCACGTCGTAAAGATGGTTCTTACATCAAATTTGATGAAAATGCTGCAGTAATCATCAAAGATGACAAGACTCCGAGAGGAACTCGTATCTTTGGACCGGTAGCGAGAGAACTTCGTGAGAAGCAGTTCATGAAGATTGTTTCCCTTGCACCCGAAGTATTATAAGGAGGTATCCCATGGCTACATTAAAAATCAAAAAAGGTGATACCGTAAAGGTCATCGCCGGCAAAGATAACGGCAAAGAAGGCAAAGTTATTGCCGTAGACCACAAGAACAGCAAAGTAACAGTTGAAGGCGTAAACATGATTACAAAGCATGCAAAACCTTCTCAGGCTAACCCCAACGGCGGAATTCTTCAGAAAGAAGCTCCGATTGACCTGTCCAACGTAATGTATGTTCACGAAGGCAAGGTTACCAGAATCGGCTTCAAGGTAGAAGACGGCAAAAAAGTTCGTGTTGCTAAGACAACCGGCAAAGTGATTGATTAATTCGGGGAAGGAGGAAACAAAGCGTGAGCAGACTTAAAGATTTATATAACAGTGAAATTAAAGACGCCATGGTTAAGAAGTTCGGTTACAAGAACGTAATGGAAATCCCCAAGATTGACAAAATCGTAATCAACATGGGCGTTGGCGAAGCAAAGGAAAACGCAAAGGTTCTGGAAGGCGCTGTTAAGGATATGGAAACCATTACCGGACAGAAAGCTATTCTGACCAAGGCTAAGAATTCCGTAGCAAACTTCAAAATCCGTGAAGGCATGCCTATCGGATGCAAGACCACCTTACGTGGTGACAAGATGTATGAGTTCCTGGATCGTCTGGTAAACTTAGCATTACCCCGTGTACGTGACTTCAGAGGTGTAAACCCTAATGCATTCGACGGCAGAGGTAACTATGCACTTGGTATTAAGGAACAGATTATCTTCCCTGAAATCGAATATGATAAGGTAGATAAAGTAAGAGGTATGGATATCATTATCGTAACCACTGCAAAGACAGATGAAGAGGCACGTGAATTATTAAAATTATTCAACATGCCATTCGCTAAATAGGAGGTAAATTCATGGCTAAGACATCTATGAAGTTAAAACAGCAACGTAAGCCCAAGTTCTCTACCCAGGCTTACACACGTTGCAAGATCTGCGGACGTCCCCATTCTGTTTTAAGAAAATATGGAATTTGCAGAGTTTGCTTCCGTGAACTTGCATACAAGGGACAGATTCCCGGCGTGAAGAAAGCAAGCTGGTAGGATGAAAAGATTTACTAAGCCGGCACAAAACGCCGACTAAGAAAATCTATATTTCATCCCCGGAAGAATGCCTGCGGCATTCTTTGGGGCTTGCACGGTACCATCTGAAGTTTATCAGACTCTTTAGAGTCTGGTTTTCGAGATGGAAACGTAATTTAAGCATGGTTCAAGTCAAAATTATAAGGAGGAAACTAAATCATGACTATGAGTGATCCTATTGCAGATATGCTTACAAGAATCCGTAACGCAAACACTGCAAAACATGACACAGTTGATGTTCCTTCTTCCAAAATGAAACTGGCTATTGCACAGATTTTATTAGAAGAAGGCTATATTAAGAAATACGATATCGTAGAAGAAGGCAACTTCAAGACCATCCGCATTACCTTAAAGTACAATGCAGATAAGACTGAAAGAATTATCTCCGGTATCAAGAGAATCAGCAAGCCCGGTCTTCGTGTATATGCCGGCAAGGAAGATCTGCCTAAGGTACTCGGCGGACTCGGTATTGCAATCATTTCCACAAACCAGGGTGTTGTAACCGACAAGAAGGCAAGAGAGCTGCAGGTTGGCGGCGAAGTTCTTGCATTCGTATGGTAATTAACCGGAAACTATAAACCTAATAAAATATTATAGGAGGTACGGGCATGTCACGTATAGGTAGAATGCCAATCGCAATTCCTGCAGGCGTAACTGTAGAGGTTGCAGAAAATAACAAAGTGACCGTTAAGGGTCCTAAGGGAACTCTTGAGAGAGTTCTTCCTCACGAGATGGAAATCAAAGTTGAGGGCGCAGAAGTAGTAGTTTCAAGACCCAATGATTTAAAGAAAATGAAATCTTTACACGGTTTAACCAGAACCCTTATTCATAACATGGTAGTCGGTGTTACCGAAGGTTATGAAAAGAAGCTGGAAGTAAACGGTGTAGGTTACAGAGCAGCTAAGTCCGGTAAGGTTCTGACCTTATCCTTAGGATACTCTCATCCCGTAGAGATGACTGATCCCGAAGGTATCGAAACAGTTCTTGACGGACAGAACATCATTATCGTAAAAGGTATTGATAAAGAAAAAGTTGGCCAATTCGCAGCTGAAATCAGAGATAAGAGAAGACCTGAACCTTACAAGGGCAAGGGTATTAAGTATGCTGATGAGACAATCAGACGTAAAGTTGGTAAGACTGGTAAGAAATAATAGATAAGGAGAGTATGAAAATGGTTAGTAAAGAATCAAGACAAGAAATTCGTGTTAAAAAGCACATGAGAATACGTAACCGTTTCAGCGGTACTGCCGAAAGACCCCGTCTGGCCGTATTCAGAAGCAATAATCATATGTATGCTCAAATTATCGACGATACAGTTGGTAACACATTAGTATCTGCTTCTACTCTTGAAAAAGAAATCAAGGCAGAGCTGGAAAAGACCAATAACGTTGATGCAGCAGCATATCTTGGAACTGTAATTGCAAAGAGAGCACTGGAAAAAGGCATCTCTGAAGTAGTCTTTGATAGAGGCGGCTTTATATACCAGGGTAAAATCGCAGCATTAGCT
>ERZ808242.125-NODE-125-length-59448-cov-4.785429_pt1 | contig 59448 bp, 45 predicted proteins | sample MGYA00521244_ERZ808242 | MGnify/ENA primary metagenome ERZ808242 (study PRJEB31516, sample SAMN03275573) | gut metagenome | biome: mammalia-associated habitat; material: feces | host: Papio cynocephalus | place: Kenya | collected 2012-07-27 ... | reverse complement strand
CAAGGTTTCATAACCCCGTTGGTGCCTTTCGCGGAAAGGCAGAATATAATTATGATTAAAACAACTCTTAAAATCGACGGTATGGCGTGCTCGATGTGCGAAGCTCATATCAATGACTGCATAAGAAAGAATTTCAAAATAAAAAAGGTTTCCTCTTCGCATAAAAAGGGAGAAACCGTCATCGAATCGGAGGAAAGCCTCAATTTCGATGATTTAAAGAACGCTGTCGCCGAAACAGGCTATAAAATTCTTGACATTTCAAGCGAAAGCGTTGAGAAACACGGTCTTTTCGGCAGAAAAAAGTAAGTTGAAAATAATTACCTGCTATGTTATAATAATGGCGGCACAAAAGTGCCGCCATAAATTTTTAGGAGAAAAAGAAAATGAATATTGTTTGTCTTGATATGGAGGGAGTTTTAGTCCCCGAAATCTGGATTGCATTTGCTAATGAAACAGGAATTCCCGAGCTTAAGCGCACCACGCGCGACGAGCCCGATTACGATAAGCTTATGAAATACCGTCTCGGTATTTTAAAGGAGCATAATCTCGGAATTAACGAGATAAAAGAAACCATTTCAAAAATAAATGTTATGGACGGCGCAAAGGAGTTTTTAGACGAGCTTCGCTCTTTAACACAGGTTATCATTTTAAGCGATACCTTTGAGCAGTTCGCCGCTCCGCTTATGAAAAAGCTCGGTCTCCCTACAATTTTTTGCAACACCTTGGAAATTGACAAAAGCGGAATGATTACAGGCTATAAAATGCGCTGTGAAAAATCAAAGCTTACTACCGTTAAGGCTTTGCAGTCAATCGGCTTTGATACAATAGCCGCAGGCGACAGCTTCAATGACCTCGGAATGATTCAGGCGAGTAAGGCAGGCTTTTTATTTAAAAGCACAGAAAGCATTAAAAAGGATTATCCCGAAATTCCGGCATTTGAGGAATATGACGAGCTGTTAAACGCCATTAAGGCCGCACTTTAATTTACAAATCTGGTATTATTATTTTGTTCTGTTTTGGATATTGCGGCAATACCAATCTTCCGATAAAATATTTAAAAATCGGAGGGGATATCTATGAACAGAATAAAACTTAAAAAGCTTGTTATAAGTGCGCTGATGGCGGCAATAGTATGCGTTGCCACAATGGTGGTGCAGATTCCGTCGCCCATGCAGGGCTATGTAAATTTAGGCGATTGCTTTGTATTGCTCAGCGGTTGGTTTTTAGGCCCTGTTTACGGCACCGCGGCGGCAGGAATAGGCTCTATGCTTACCGATCTTTTTATGGGCTATGCTTATTATGCCCCGGGTACTCTTATTATCAAAGCGGTTATGGCGCTTTGTGCCGCACTTATTTATAAGGCGATAAAATCTAACACCGCAGGCTTTATAATAAGCTCGGTTGTAAGTGAGATAATAATGATTGCGGGATATTTCGGATATGCGGCATTGCTCCTCGGCAAAGGTCTTGCCGCGGCGGCAAGTATTCCGGGGAATATCGTTCAGGGACTTGCGGGTCTTATTATCGGCACGGCTTTAGCCTTAATAATCGTAAAAAGCGGTCTTGATAAAAAACTATTCGGAAAAGAGAATTTAAACTGATATGAATTATTCTGTTTTTCATACAGAAGATAAAGCATTTTTAGAAGAAATAAAAAAAGAAGCGGAAGAAGCCGCTTCGGAGCTTTTGGAAAAAGCAAGATTTAAAAAAGGAAATATCGCCGTTATCGGTTGCAGTACAAGCGAAATTTTAGGCGATGCTTTAGGCGGTCATTCGACACCTGAAATCGCTCAGGCTGTTTTTGACGGAATAAATTCGGTATTTAAGCCTAAAGGCATTTATATTGCGGCTCAGTGCTGTGAGCATTTAAACCGCGCGATTATCATTGAGCGCGAGGCAGTTCCTTTTTTGCAGATAGTAAATGCGGTTCCTCAGCCGAAGGCCGGCAGTTCATTTGCGGCGGCGGCATATAAAAGCTTTAAGGACCCTGTTGCCGTTGAGGAAATCAAGGCGGACGGCGGACTTGATATCGGCGGAACGCTTATCGGAATGCACTTAAAGGCCGTTGCGGTTCCTGTAAGACTTAAGCAAAGAAATATAGGAAAAGCAATAGTGCTTGCCGCCCGCGTCAGACCGAAATTTATCGGCGGCGAGCGAGCGGTTTATGATGAAGAGTTAAAAAAAGGTTATTAAAGGTTATTATCATTTGCCTAGAGTTTACGGGACATTTCCGACGGAGATGTTCCGTATTTTTTTATATATGCTCTGTAAAATGAGGAATAGTCCTTAAATCCGCATTCAAAATATACCTTTGTCGGATGCATGCCGTTTGCTATAAGATTTTTTGCAAGCGCCAAGCGTTTGACCGAAATATAGTTCCATACGGTAGAGCCGGTGGCGTTTTTAAAAATTCGGCATAGCTGAGGCTTGCTTATATAAAATTTTTTGCATATTTCATCGAGCGATATATCATAGCAGATTTTCTGATTTATGTATTTAACGATTTTTGAATCTAAGGTGTCGCTTGTCTTTTCGGCGGTTTTCGAAGAAAAGGCGACGGAAATTTCATTTAAGAGCGGAAAAAGATTCGAGGTAAGATAAAGCTTGCTGTCGTAATGCTCTATCATATTTTTAAGATATACCTTGTAATCTTCGGTTTTGAAATCCTCAGCTCTGTAAAGATTGTTCTTTCCGCTCTGCCGTTTAGTAAAGGGGAGACGGAGCAATCCCTCATCATCAAAAGCGTCGAAGATATCAAGGCTGAAATTCACTACAAATCTTTTATAAGGATATTTTTCGTCAATCGCAATATAATGCGCCTCGGTAGGCCGCATAATAAGAATATCTCCGCTTTCAAGAGGGTAATCGTTGCCCTCTATTTTATATATCCCTTTTCCCGATAAAAAACAGTACAGCTCGCAATGCTCATGTGTGTGCATATAAAAATTCTTTTTTTCGGGTTGCTTGGTGTATGTCAAATGAGCGGTGATGTCAAGACCTTTATGAGTGATTTCCATATTGCACCTGCTTTCAATGATATTTTATCATTTTATGATAAGATTTGCAATATATAAAGTTAATTTTAACAATTTAATTGCTAATCGGAATGAATTATAATGAAGAAAAAAGGAGGTTTAAAGGTGGATAACAGTTATCTTATGAAAACCGAAGCCGCCCGTGAGATTTACGGAAAGATAAAATCCCTTCCGATTTGCGATTATCATTGCCATTTGTCTCCGAAAGAGATTTATGAGGATAAGATTTTCGAAAATATCGGTGAAATGTGGCTTGCGGGCGACCATTATAAATGGCGCCTTATGAGAACGGCGGGGATTGACGAAAAATATATAACCGGAAATTCAAGCTGGCGCGAGAAATTCGGAAAATATGCCGAGGCGCTTGAATTTGCCGCCGGCAATCCGCTTTACCATTGGTCGTATATGGAGCTTTGCATGTTTTTCGAAATTGATAAGTTCTTGAATAAGGCTAATGCGGATGAGATTTACGATACTGCAAACGAATATATAAAGGAGCATAAGCTGTCGCCGAGAAAGCTAATCGAGCAGTCAAAGGTAACCGCTCTTTGCACTACCGACGATATTGCCGACAGCCTTTATTACCATGAACAGATAAGAAAGGATAAATCCTTTAAAACAAAGGTACTGCCTTCTTTCAGGACGGATAATCTTTTGCTTATAAAAAGAGAGGGCTATAAGGAATATATCGAAAAGCTGTCGGAAGCTTCGGGAGTTAAAATTTGCGACCTTAAATCGCTTAAATGCGCCGTAGAAAAAAGGCTTGACTTTTTCTGCCTTAACGGCTGTAAGTTTACCGATGTCGGCATTCCTTATTTCCCCGAAAGCATTTCTGATGATGAAAGCGCAGATAAGGTCTTTAAAGCGGCGCTTAACAGCGAAAATATTTCGGACTCGGATTATTCGGGCTTTTTAGGAAATATGTATGTATTTTTAGCAGGGCTTTATAAAAAAAGAAACCTTGTTATGCAGATGCACCTTTCGGTTTACAGAAATGCGAATTCAGAGCTTTTTAACAGTCTCGGCGCTGACTGCGGAGTTGACTGCGTTGCGGACGGTGTAAAGGGAGAAGCACTGATTAAGCTTTTGGACGGAATAAATTCAAAAAGCGGACTTCCGCAGACGATTATTTATACTCTTAATTCTTCTTATGCCGCTTTAATCGCTTCAATTGCGGGAGCATTCCCTAATGTCCGCTGCGGCGCGGCATGGTGGTTCTGCGACCATAAAAGGGGAATAAAAGAGGAGATAGAAATTATCGCCGAAAATTCAAGTCTTGGCACATTCTTAGGAATGCTTACCGATTCAAGAAGCTTTTTATCCTACGCAAGGCATGATTATTTCAGAAGAATTCTTTCAGATGTCTTGGGCGAATGGGTAACGGGCAAAGAATTCGATAAAGAAAGCGCGGTTAAGCTTGCGGAAAAAATAAGCTATTATAATGTAAAGGAGCTTGTGGAAACAGAATGAAAATGACCTTCAGGTGGTACGGCGAGGACGACCCCGTATCCTTAGAAAAAATTTCGCAGATTCCTCAGATGACGGGAATTGTTTCCGCGGTTTATGATGTTAAACCGGGAGGAGTTTGGAGCGAAGAAAGTATTCAAAAAATAAAGGCTCAGGCAAAGGCGCATAACCTTGAATTTGAGGTAGTGGAAAGCGTTCCCGTTCCCGAGGATATTAAGCTCGGAAATGAAAACGCCGAGGAGCTTACAAAAAATTACTGCGAGAATGTCAGAAGGCTTGGCAAACACGGAGTTAAATGTATCTGCTATAACTTCATGCCCGTTTTCGATTGGCTGCGCTCCGAGCTTGAGCATCAGCATGCAGACGGCTCAAATTCCCTTGCTTATGATGATTTGACGGTAAGGGCTTTAGACCCGACCGTAAGCGAATTATCTCTGCCCGGGTGGGACGCCAGCTATAAAAAGGACGAGCTTAAGGGACTTATAGCAAAATATAAGGAGCTAGGCGAAGAGGGACTTTTTAAAAACCTTGAAAAGTTCTTAAAAGCAGTGATTCCCGTTGCCGAGGAGGCAGGAGTCGTTATGGCTATTCATCCGGATGATCCGCCGTGGGGAATGTTCGGTCTGCCGAGAATTATAACAAATAAGGAAAATATTCAGCGTATGTTTGATATGGTTCCCTCAAAAAACAACGGACTTACTCTTTGCACAGGCTCTCTCGGTGCAAACCCCGAAAATGACCTTATTGATATGGTCCATACCTTTAAGGACAGAATTCATTTCGTTCATTTAAGAAATATAAAATATACAGGCGAAAAATGCTTCGTTGAGGTAGGCCACCCGACAAATTGCGGCAGTATTGATATGTACGGCATTGCAAAGGCTTTGGTCGAAGAGGGATTTGACGGTTATGTCCGTCCCGACCACGGCAGAATGATATGGGGAGAAAAGGGACGCTACGGCTACGGTCTTTTCGACCGCGCTTTAGGAGCGACTTATCTTACAGGACTTTTCGAAGCATTAGAAAAAGGAGAAAAATAATGAATAAGGTTATAGTTATAACAGGAGCAGGCGGTGTGCTTTGTTCGGGCTTTGCGGAATACTTAGCAAAGGATAATAACAAAATAGCGCTTCTCGATTTAAATGAGGAAGCCGCAAAAAAGGTTGCGGACAAAATAGGCTCTATGGGCTTTACCGCAAAGGCTTATAAGTGCAATGTTTTAGACAAAGAAAATGTTTTAAGCGTTCATAATCAGGTGCTTTCCGATTTCGGACCCTGTGATATTCTTATAAACGGCGCAGGCGGCAACAGCCCCAAATGCACAACCGCTCATGAGGTCTTTGAAAAAGGCGACGAATCGGCAGAGGATTTCCTCACATTTTTTAATATTGACGAAAAGGGCTTTGATTTCGTTTTCGACCTTAATATAAAGGGCGTTTTAATTCCGAGTCAGATATTTATGAAGGATATGATTGGAAGAAAGGGCTGCTGCGTTCTTAATATTTCTTCTATGAACGCTTACCGTCCGCTTACTAAAATTCCTGCCTATTCCGCAGCAAAGGCGGCTGTAAGCAACTTCACTCAGTGGCTTGCGGTTCACTTTGCAAAGGAAAATATAAGGGTAAATGCCATAGCCCCCGGATTTTTTGTCACCAATCAGAACAGGGCGCTCCTTTTTAATGAGGACGGCACCGCCACACCGCGTACTGAGAAGATTTTAAGGGCTACTCCTATGGGAAGATTCGGCGAGGCGCAGGAGCTTTTAGGAGCTGTTGAATGGCTGCTTGACGAAGAAAAGGCAGGCTTTGTAACAGGCGTTACAATTCCTATTGACGGCGGATTTTCAGCCTATTCGGGGGTATAAAATTATGAATATATATGCTTTTGCCGACGAGGCAAGTCCGTTAATCGACGGACAGATAAAGGCAATGCTTGAAAACGGCGTTTCGGGGCTTGAAATAAGAAATGTCGACAATGTAAATGTTTCGGATATTTCCGATATGAAGGCTAAGGAAGTAAGAAAAAAGCTTGATGACGCAGGTCTTAAGATTTTCACAATCGGCTCTCCTATCGGAAAAATTGATATCGAAAAGGACGATTTTCTTACCCATACCGAGAAATTCAAGCGCACTCTTGAAATCGCCGATATTCTCGGAGCGCAGAATATAAGACTTTTTTCTTTCTTCACCCCTGCCGAAACAAAAGACAGCTTTAAGGATAAGGTGCTTGAAAGATTGGGAATTTTCCTTGATATTGCGAAAGACAGCGATGTAACGCTCTGCCATGAAAATGAAAAGGGCATTTTCGGCGATACACCCGAAAGATGTCTTGAAATCCATAAGGCATTTCCGAAAATAAGGGCAATTTTCGACCCCGCAAACTATGTTCAGTGCAAGGTCGATACATTAAAGGCTTGGGATATGCTTAAATCCTATGTTAAGTATATGCACATAAAGGACGCTTTAAATGACGGAAGCGTTGTTCCGGCCGGAAAGGGCGAGGGCAATGTTAAAAAAATTCTTTCCGAGTTTATACGCTCAGGCGGAAACAGCGTGACCGTTGAGCCGCACCTAACCGTGTTTAAGGGTCTTGATAATTTAGAGCGCGAGGGCGAAAAAAGCAATGTCGGAGGAGTTTATTCCTATCCTACAAATGAAGCGGCATTTGCCGCGGCGGTTTCGGCTTTAAAAGAATTATTGTGAGGTAAATTAAAATGAGAATAGGCGCGCAAATGTTTACAGTCCGCGATTTTTGCAAGGATTTAAACGGGATTTCCGAATCTCTTTCGAAAATTGCGGATATAGGATATAAATATGTTCAGGTTTCGGGCACCTGCGATTATGACCCTAAGTGGATGAAAGCGGAGCTTGATAAAAACGGACTTAAATGCGTTTTAACGCACACTTCCGCCGAAAAGCTTTTAGCGGACCCTAAAAAAATCGCTGAGGACCATGATATTCTTGACTGCAGGTGCGTGGGTCTCGGCTGGTTTTCGCACAATCAGGAAAATGAGACTGAATCTACGGAGTATTTCTTAAAAACCTATACCCCGTTTGCTCAGGAGCTTAAAAAATACGGAAAGTATTTTATGTATCATAATCATGATCAGGAATTCAAGAAAATAGATAATGTTGCGGTTATGCAGATCTTGGCTGACAGAATGCCTGCTGATCTTATGGGCTTTACTCTTGATACCTTTTGGGTGCAGGCAGGCGGCGGCGATCCCGCGCTTTGGCTTGAAAAGCTTTCGGGCAGAGTTCCCGTAATTCATTTAAAGGATTATGCCTACGGCAGAAAAATGGCGGTTTTAGGCGAGGGTAATATAAATTTTGACCGCGTTTTTGAAAAAGCCGAGAAATCGAAAACCGAATATATGCTTGTCGAGCAGGACGACTGTAACGGCGAAGACCCGTTTGACTGTCTAAAGCGCAGTTATAAATATTTAAGAGCTAACGGCTTTGAATAAAGGTAGGTAAAAATTATGTCAGAAAAAATTAAACTCGGAATTATAGGAATAGGCAATATGGGCTCTGCCCATGCTAAAAATATCGTCGGCGGAGAGTGCCCCGATTTTGAACTTGTCGCTGTTGCGGATTTAAAGCCCGAAAGATTAAAATGGGCAAAGGAAAATTTGGGCGAAAATATTTCCTTGTTCGATAATGCTATAGAAATGCTTGACAGCGGAAAAATAAATGCCTGCATAGTAAGCGTTCCTCATTATGACCACCCGAAATACGCAATGGAATGTATGAGACGTGGAATTCATGTAATGGTTGAAAAGCCTGCCGGCGTTTATACCAAGCAGGTAAAGGAAATGAATGCAGAGGCAAAGAAGCACCCCGAAGTAGTTTTCGGAATGATGTTCAATCAGAGAACAAACTGTATTTACCGCAAAATGCGTGAAATTGTTAAAAGCGGAAAATACGGAAATATCCGCCGCACAAACTGGATAATAACTACTTGGTACCGTCCTCAGGCATATTATGATTCGGGCGACTGGCGAGCCACTTGGTCGGGCGAAGGCGGCGGAGTACTTTTAAATCAGTGCCCCCATCAGCTTGACCTCTGGCAGTGGATCTGCGGAATGCCTAAAAAAGTACAGTCAAAGCTTCATTACGGACTCTGGCACGATATAGAGGTTGAGGACGATGTAACAACCTATGTCGAATATGAAAACGGCGCAACAGGCGTTTTCATAACCTCAACGGGCGACGCCCACGGTGTAAACCGCTTTGAAATACAGATGGATAAGGGTAGGATTATTGCAGAAGACGGGAAACTTGAGCTTCTTGAATACGATATGACCGAGCAGGAGTTTTCAAAAACCAATACCGAGCCTTTCGCAACTGTCGGGGCTAAAGAAGTAGAAGTTGAAACCGACGGTAAAGATCCTCAGCATGTAGGCGTTTTGAATGCTTGGGGCGGAGCTATTCTCCGCGGCGAGCCGCTTGTTGCAGGCGGCGAAGAGGGCATTAACGGTCTTACTCTTTCAAACGCAATGCACCTTTCCTCTTGGCTTGATAAAGAAATCACTCTTCCCTTTGACGAGGAGCTGTATTATAATGAGCTTATGAAGAGAGTTGCAACCTCAAAAAGAAAAACCAAAGTTAAAGAGGTTGTAGCCGATACAAGCGGTTCTTATTCGGGAGCAAAATAATATTTATTAAGAGGAATCTATTATGAACTCAGTCGTAAAGGTCGGAATAATCGGTATAGGGAATATGGGCTCGGCTCATTTTAACTGTATTTATAATTCCGAAATAGACGGGCTTAAGGTCACATCGGTCTGCGATATTGATACCGATAAGCTTAAAAATGTTAAAGAAAGCTATACCGATATCGGGACCTTTTCGGATTATAAGGAATTCCTTTCAAATTCCGATACCGACGCTGTTATAATCGCCGTTCCGCACCCGCTTCACGCCGAAATTGCCATTGCCGCCTTTAAGGCAGGAAAGCATGTGCTTTTAGAAAAGCCGATTGATATTGCCGTTTCAAAAGCCGAGGCGCTATGCAGGGAAGCCAAAAAAAGCAAAAAAATCTTTGCTATAATGTTTAATCAAAGGACAAACGGACTTTTTGCGGAAGCAAAAAGAATAGTCAAAAGCGGAGAATTAGGAGAGCTTAAGCGCTCGGTATGGATCATTACAAACTGGTACAGAACTCAGAATTATTATGATTCGGGCTCTTGGCGCGCGACTTGGAAGGGTGAGGGCGGCGGAGTGCTTTTAAATCAGGCTCCGCATAATCTTGATATTTGGCAGTGGATTTGCGGAATGCCGAAATCGGTCACCGCGTTTTTAGGAGTAGCCAAGTTTCATAACATCGAGGTTGAGGACGAGGCGGAAATTTTCACTGAATATGAAAACGGCGCAACAGGCGTTTTTATAACCTCAACGGGCGACCTGCCGGGGACTAACCGCCTTGAAATTACAGGTACTAAAGGAAAGCTTGTAATCGAAAACGGCATTTTAAAGCATTGGATTTTGAAAGACGATGAAAGAGCTGTGTGCAAAACGGCAAAGACAGGCTTTATTGAGCCGGATGTGAAATACAGCGAATTTAAGGCCGAAAAAGAAACCGCTCATAAGGGAATTTTGCAGAATTTCTCTAATGCCGTAAGATTTGGGGAAGAGCTTAAATCAAGCGGATATGAGGGCGTAAACGAGCTTATAATATCAAATGCCGCATATCTTTCCCACTACAGCGGAAATAAAAAAATAGAATTACCCTTTGATAATTCTCAGTTCGATAAGCTTTTGAATGAAAAAATCAAGGCTTCTTCTTTAAGAAATGTCAGCGCTCCTAAGGAGCCCGATAAAAGCTGTCATGACAGATGGCAGGTAAAATGGTAAAAAAACTTTGTTTAGAAAAATCCCCTACGGAAATTTTTATTTCCGTAGGGGATTTTTTATTTTTTCCTTTTCGGAATAAGGAGCTTTATTGTTGTAATTCCTTGATCGCTCAAAATATCCGTTATTCCGTAGTTCTCGCCGAATAAAAGCTTACAGCGAAGATGAATATTTTTAAGTCCTATATGCTTGTGGGGCAGATCGTCATTGCTTTTAAGCGACTCGGTAATTGTTTTGATATCGTTTGCCGATATTTCTTTTCCGTTGTTTGAAACAGATATCAAGATATTTTCACCTGTCGGCTTAATGACTATCTTTATCCATTGGTCGCTTCTTCTCGGATGAAAGCCGTGCGAAAAAACATTTTCAAGTATGGGCTGGAGAGTAAATCTTATTATTATGCAGTCAAGAATTTTTTCGTCAACATCCCATAACACCGAAAAAGGATTTCTGAAGCGGTTCTGCATCAGCGAAAGATAGCATTTTGAAAGCTCGATTTCGTTTTTTATCGTGCTGAAAATATCGTTTTGCCTTATTCCCTGCGAAATTATCTCCGAAAGCTGAACAAGACTTGTTTCTATCGGATTATCTATTCCGAGCTTTTCAACAGATGTCTGCTTGACATTTTCTATTGTATTCATTACAAAATGCGGACTTATCTGCATCTGAAGCATCTGCGCCTGCGCCTGATTGAGCTTTAAAATATTTTCATTAAGCTTAGTTGAAAGATTTTCATTGTTCTTTAAGGTGGCTTCTATGCTGTCGTTTATATATTTAATATCGTCTTCATATTCCGCAAGCTCAAAGGGAAGATGATATTTAAAGGTTTCGACTGTTTTTCTTATCGGATTGTAGGTCTGATTTATAAAGTAGAATACTACGATTATCGCAAAAACCCAGAAAACAATTCCTAAGGTTAGGTTTCTTAATGAATAATTTCTGTAAATAGAAGAATATCTCGCCTTCGGAATGACGGTACAAACAAGCATATCGGAATTCGAATCAGAGGCGGCGGAGATATAATTCTTATTTTTATAAAAGAAGGTTTCTTTTCCCTCAGTTTTAAAATCCTCCTTTTTAAAGCCGTAAAGCTTAAAAAGGTTTTTGCCTATATTTTCCGAATTTTTAGAAAGAGCTATTGTTCCGTCGGAGTTTATCAAAAAACAGTCGTCGTCAAGAATTATGTTTGACAGCGAAGCCGTATCTAAAAACACCTTGATTTCAAGACCGCTTTCGGGCACTTTTTTCTCAAAGCAAAGAAACGATGAATTGTTCTTTTTTAAAAGCGTCACTTCAGCCGATAAAAAGCCGTCAAGCTTTTTTTCAGAGGTAATGCTGTCTGAATCGGTAAAATTTGTAATTGAAAAATCTCTGTTTGAGACATTTATCCCTAAAATATGCGAGTTTGAGCGCTCTATGGCCGTAATGTTGTTTGAGAATATTCTCTGTTGCCATAATTTACCGCTTGTATCGAGCTGATCCATAGGGATATACTGAATTTCGGAAATGTAATAAATATAAGAAACTATCTGCTCAAAGCAGTCGGAAGACTGAATTACAGAGCTTTGAGCTCTGCCTGTTTCAAAGGTTTTTATATTTTCTTCTATCTGCCGGTTTGAAAAGAATGCGAAAAGCGCCGTGAGAATTCCCACAAGGATAAAAAGAGAAAAGGATGTGAATATAAGAATTCTTTTATAAAATTTCTGTGAGGATTTTCCGAAAGCCTTTTTGATAAACATAGCTTCTCTCCGTTTTGATTATTTCATACTCCTGTATTGCGAGGGGGACATTCCCGTATAATTTCCGAACACCTTTCTGAAATATGTCGGATAGTTGTACCCGACCTTCGAGCTTATTGTCTGTATGCTGTCCTCGGTGTTCTTAAGAAGATATTTTGCTTCTTCCATTCTAAGCTTTAAAAGATACTGCGAGAAGTTTATTGAAAGCTCCTTTTTAAAAAGCTTTGATAAATGTCCCGGGGAAATCTTAAGAGCGTCCGCTAAGGTGTAAAGCGAGAAATTATAATCCGAAAAATGCGATTTTGAATATTCAACCGCTCGGTTAACGGTCATGCTCTCGCTTTCGGTAAGAGTTACCGAGAGCGGAACCGAAAGAATTGCCTTTTTGATTTCGGCGGTTTCGGAATTTTCATTTATTGATTTTTCCTGCTTCAGTGTAATTCCTGCTAAGCTTAAGCTTTGACAGATATCCTTATAAAGCTCAAACAGCATTTCGGGAGGATAAGAAGAGGTGACAGTCTGCAAATAGGCGACAGAAAGCGTAGTGTCGCCGATAATGTTTATCAGATGCTCACAGATAACCGCGTCTCTGCGGTGGTTGGTCCAGCTTGATATGTTTTTAAAGCTTTTAAAGGTGTGCGTAAGTTCTACCGAAAAATTAAGCAGCATGCTTTTTTCGAATTCCTTTATTATTTTGTTCGGAATTCCGTCGAGAGATACCGATAAAAATACTATAAAATTTTTTGAAGCTTTAATCAGAAAGATACTCTGCCTGTCGCTGTAGTATTCTCCGCAGTCGTATGCGGTCTGCTCAAAGCCAGAAAGGTCGGTGTTTGAGTCGGTGCAGAAAAACCTTATTTCATAGATCTCATAGTCAGAAAGCTTGTGAAATTTGAGTAAGTCAAAATCTCCTGTCAGACTGTCAAAGGAGCTGATGTTGTAATAAGCGTTTCTGAAGGATTTGCGGACAGTGTTCCAGTTTTGCACCAGCTTTTCTGAGGACTCAATGTCCTGCTTTGCCTTTTGCGCTATTTTTCCGCAGATAAATTCGATATTTTCTATAAGCGCAGAGGATTTAAAGGGCTTGCACATAAAAAAGTCAACATGCTGGTTTATCGCGGTTTTCGCATATTCGAAATCCTGATAAGCGGTTATCAGAATAATATGCGGGTCTGCGTTTATCTTCTTTAAATATTCGCTTGTCTGCGTCCAGCTTACCCCGGGCATATTGTAATCTGTAATAATTATGTCCACAAAATGCTTTGTAACATATTCGTAAAGCTCGTCCCCGTCATAAAATATTCCGTCAATAGAAAGCTGAGGACAGTTCTGCCTCAGTATTTTTTCAATTCCTTCGCAAATAACAAAATCATCGTCGGCTATTATGACGGAATACATCAGAATTCTCCTCTCGAACGGTGCAGTTATATTTTATATGTATATTATGCGCTAAGTGTACGGCGGTAGTCAAGGGAAAACTTTATAAAATAACCAAAAAGTATGCTATAGAACAGAATTTTATTCGTTTTCAACAAAGAATATCTAATGTACAATTATAGTGTAAAAGTAGAGTTGTATGAAAATACAGCTTTTTACGGCAAATTTGAAAGAGGTGTTGTAATGACTCTGAAAAAATCCGGATGTTTTTTAAGAAAAACCGTTGCAGTGCTTATAGCCGCCGTAACCGCGGCAGTATCGGCTTCGGTTCTTAAGGTTTCGGTATCCGCCGCCGCGTATAACGGAAAGGGTACTAAAAACAGTCCGTATCTTGTGGAGACCTTTGAACAGCTTCAGGGTATTTCCTCAAAGCTTTCCGCTCATTATAAGCTTAATAATACAATCGACTGCTCGGGTCAGACCTTAAAGCCGATAGGAAATTTAAGCGCACCGTTTACAGGAAGCTTTGTTTGCGACGCTGATTCGGACGGCACTCCGAAATATGCTATTAAAAATTTAAAGGTTCAGACGGCTTACAGTAACTATGTCAAGGATAAGTCAGGCTGGGAATCCGCACTGTTCGGATGTACAAGCGGCGCAACGCTTACAAATATCGCTGTAATAGACGCGAATATTACAAGCGAGGTCGTAGGTCTTAATCAAATGAACGCCGACTGGAGCAGAAACCCCGGACAGGACGAACAGGCAACTGCGGTTCTTATCGGAATTGCTAAAAAGACCACCGTCAAAGGCTGTATGTCATCGGGAACGGTCAATTCAAAATCAAACCACTGCGGAGGACTTATAGGAAGAGCTACGGGATGTACAATTTCCGATTCTTATTCTATGGCAACCGTTACCTCAACCGGTCTTTGGTGCCACGGCGGACTTATCGGCTCGACCGAAAACGGAAAAATAAGCAACTGCTTTGCTTCGGGCGATGTTAAATCCATGGCAAGCAGTGTTGCGGGGCTTTTAGGCTCGGTAAGTAAGGACGATATCGCCAACTGCTATTCGACGGGTACCGTAGGAAACGGTGCGACGCCCCCTGAATACGGCTCGCTTTACGGCTACGGCTCATCAAGGCCCTCTCCCTCGTCTGTTAAAAACAGTTATTCAATAAGTAAGATTGCAGGGCTCGCAAGCGCTCCTGCCTCTGCTTCGAATTCAGATAACTGTTACATATTAAATACAGCAGGCTGTGCTCAGAAGGGCTTTTCTCCTGCAAGTCAGGCTGAAATAAATTCAAAGTTTGCCTCCCTTGACGGCTGGACGGTATCGGGCAATATTCCTACATTAAAATCCGTTGCTGTTATTTCGAACACTTCAAAATATGTTCCGCAGGCTGTAACAAATACCCCTGCAAACGATAATGCCGCGGATTCCGCTTCCGACGCTCAGACCGATGATACAGGTGACACGGCTGACACTTCCGACACAAGCAGCAGTATGACAGCCGAGGAGCTTGCAAAAGAAGTAGATTCCCTTATGGAAAAGCTTGTAACAGATAATAAGCTTTCCGAAAAGCAGGCATTCAGAGTACTGGAGCTGAAAAAAGAACTCGAAAACATGAGCGCCGAAGAGGCGGCAAAGGTTGAAACCTCTACAAAGAAGAGCCTTGACACCTTATATGAGGCGGCGGCAAATAAGCTTATAGTCGTTATGACTGAGGAGCTTGAAAAGCTTCCCGACCCGAAAAAGGTTGACGCTTCAAATGCGGCTTCTGTAATTGAAACCTATAAAAAGTATGAAAAGCTTACCGACGAAATCAAGGAAAGCCTTTCCGAAGAGGGAGTTGCAAAGCTTAAAAAGTGCTATGAGGCGGCTAAGAAATATGACGGAGTTTCCGTAATAAATCAGGAAAAGAGCTTAGGCGCGGCAGAATGGGTGCTTATAGCGCTTTTGGCGCTTTTAAATCTTGCGGCTTTAGCGGCTGTGGTTTATATGATTATTTTAAATGTTAAAGTGGCTAAGAAAAGCGGAGCTTTAAAATCGGAAAATAAGGAGAAAACCTGAAATGACAAATAATAATCCTTCCGTGCTTCTGAAAAGAAAGGGAAAATTCAAGAGAAATATTCCTTATTTTCTTATAGCGCTTCCATCAATTATCTATCTTATAATTTTTAACTATGTTCCTATGTACGGCGTAATAATCGCATTCAAGGATTACAGCTATGCAAAGGGAATTATGGCAAGCCCTTGGGCGGGTCTTAAGCACTTTGAATACTTCTTCACTTCAAACGACGCTTTCAGGGTGCTCAGAAATACAATCCTTTATTCTATAGCCGACCTTCTTATAATCGGACTTTTCATGGCAATGCTCATGGCAATCCTTCTTTATGAAATAAATTCAAAGGTCGCGGGCAAGGTCTATCAGACGGCAATTCTTTTGCCCTACTATCTTTCATGGGTTGTTATCGCAGGTATTGTTACACTGTTTTTAAACCATTCGAGCGGATTTATAAATCAGGTGCTCGTTTCAATGGGCTTTAAGAAAATCCTTTGGTACACTCAGGCGAAATACTGGCCTGTAATATTGATTATAGCAAAGCTGTGGCGAGAAGCCGGAATGGCAAGTCTTTATTTCTATTCCGCAATAATCGGAATTGATACGGGACTTTTCGAAGCCGCCTCGCTTGACGGTGCGGGAAGACTGAAACAGATATGGTATGTTACAATCCCTGAGCTTGCTCCTATGGCAAGCATGGTGCTTATAACCAGACTCGGCGGAATTCTTTCCTCAGAGCTCGGACTTTTCTATAATGTAACGCTTGATAACGGACTTCTTTATCCGACCACCGATGTTCTTTCTACATATCTTTACAGAGGACTTTCATCGGGAAGCTTCAGCGCAACCGCCGCTGTCGGACTTTTCACCTCGGTAGTAGGCATTATAATGACGCTTATCACAAACGGAATTATCAAGAAGATAAATTCCGAAAACGCGCTTTATTAAGGGGGTGGGTGAAATGAGAAATAATAAAGGTTTAACGGTTTTCGCCCACATATTCTTTATTCTTGCAGTAGTCTGCGTGGCGTTTCCGCTGTTTGCGGTTATTATGATTTCGTTTTCTACAGAAAGCGATGTAATAAAATTCGGATTTCAGCTTATTCCTAGGCATCTTACGACCGCCGCTTATAAGGCAGTTTTCTCTCAGGCAGGCGGCGTTATAAGAGCGGTCGGCGTAACGGTCGTTTCGGCAGTTTCAAGCTCGGTTTTACTCGTGCTTCTATCGGCGTCCTTCGCCTATGTTTTAAGTCAGCCTAAGTTTGAATATAAAAAGCTTTTAACGGTATTTTTCCTTATCCCGATGTTCTTTAACGGCGGACTTATCCCTACCTATATTCTTATAACTCAGTATCTGCACTTAGGAAATACGATTTTTGTTTATGTCTTTACGGGACTTTTCAATTTCGGAAATGTGCTTTTGCTCAGAGCCAGCTTCCAGCAGGTTCCGAAAGAGCTTATGGAGTCTTCCCAGATAGACGGCGCAAATCAGATGACGGTCTTTTTCAAGATTATGATTCCGCTCAGCGCCTCAATGATAGCAATGATATTCTGTATGAATTTGCTTTCGCGCTGGAACGACTTCCAGACGAGTCTTTACTATATTGACGACAGCAATCTCTACACAATTCAGTATCTTCTTCAGAAAACCCTGCAGGAGGTACAGGTCAGAAATCAGACCTATGCCGAGGTTGCGGGTTATGCGGTAGAGCCGTCGCTTACTCTTCAGTATGCAATGTCGGTAATAGCGGCGCTTCCGGTTTTCGTCGCGTTCCCGTTTATGCAGAAATATTTTTCAAAAGGTATAACAGTAGGCTCTGTAAAGGGCTGAATAAAAAGGAGGAAAATTTATGGTCAAAAAAATTATTGCCTTGGTTCTTGCAGGTCTTATGATATTTCCTTTCGCCGCCTGTAAGTCCTCAGGTGCGGACACCTCTAAGCAGGTAACCCTGACTTGGGTTATCAATCAGGATAAGCAGAAGGATACGGATGTTGTTGAAAAAGAAATCAACAATCTCTTAGCTAAGCTTCTTCCTAATACAAAGCTTGAGATAGTCCATTCACCCAATCTTTTCGATAAATGGTCGATGTGGATGTCCGCAAAGAAATCGTTTGATATCGCCTATACCGGATTTCAGACCGATATGATGGCGCAGGTCAATGCGGATTCTTATATGGAGCTTGACGATCTTGTAGATAAGTATGCTCCTAATCTTAAAAGCGAGGAAAAGGAATTTCCGGCTGAATATAAATCCGGAAGAGTTTCGGGTAAGCTTTATGCAATCCCGAATGTTCAGTCGATAGTTCATCAGACGAATTATCTCTCTGTCGACGCGGCGCATTATCAGTATTTCCCGACTCAGGAATTCTTAGCCGAAATGCACGCAAATCCGAAAACCACCGATAAGGCTTATCAGCTGTTGGACGGCTTCCTTGCTAAGCTTGCTCAGACCGGTCTTTTCTCATCGGGCGCTTATTCGGTCGATGTTCAGAACTTCTTTAATGCAGTCGTTTGCAGAGGCTATGACTTTGTAGGCACCGAAAGAGGCGGCGCATGGCTTTGCTATGACGCCCACGATAAGGACGCTAAAATCATGAGCTTCGTTGAAACTGACGAATATAAGCTCTGGCTTAAATGGGCTTCCGATTGGTATCAGAAAGGCTATATCAGTCAGGATTATATCGTAACGGGTGCTACGGGCAATATGGTGCTTTCCGGAAATGTTACCGAGCAGTGGTCAAATCTTGATGAAGAAATAGGAATTAAATATTCAAAGAATATCGAAACCGGAAATGTTGAAAAATACAATCTTCTTCTTGACAGTGAGGATAATCTCTATCAGGGCACAACGATTTTCGGCTCTGCAAAAACCTATGAAATTATCCCCTATACAGCTAAAAACCCCGAAAGAGCTATGATGCTTCTTGACCTTCTCCATTCCGAAAAGGGCGAAGAGCTTTATAATCTCATTTGCTACGGCTTTGAGAAGAACAGCGATTACGCTAAGAAATACGGCGTATGGCACTATGAGCTTAAAACCTCTGAAAACGATTCAAAGCCCATTGCTTACGGCAAGGATTACCTTTATCAGCCCGATTCTACCAACGATTACGGTATCGCTCACTGGAGAATGGGCAATATCTTCCACGCTTACCGCACACCTAACATTCTTGACGGTATGGAAAGCTGGGCTAAGGATTATCTTTCGAATGGCAGACAGAAGCTGCAGAAAACTAAGTATTACGGCTTCCAAGGCGATTTAAAGGATTATACCTATAAGATAGCTCAGATAAATTCCGCTATGGAAGAATATAATGCGGCGCTTATTTCAGGTACTCTCACCGGTAAATGGGAAAAGACCTATGATACCATGGTTGAGAAAATGAATGCCGCAGGCTTAAGCGAGGTTGTAAAGGGAGTTCAGAAGCAGGCGGACGATTTCAATAAAAAATAAACGGAGGGAAAAGCTTGAAAAAACTTAAAAATACCGTTATTTCTTGCTTTGTTTGCGTGATTCTTATCTTTTGTCCGCTCCTGAATGCTTTCGCGGCTTCATATCCCTCATTCTCGGTTACTCAGACCGATATTTCCGGCTCTAAGGTTACTCTTGCCGTTTCAATCGACACAACCGTTTATAATGTCAGCGGTTTGATGTTTTATCTTAAATATGATACCGATAAGGTCGCATTTGAGAATAAAAGCGTTAAAATCCTGCAGAATTCGATTAAAGCGGAGGATGTTAATAAGGGTAATGCCAAAAACGGTAAAATTTATTTCACCTATGTCGGCTCGGTTTCCTCTCCCGTTGTAATCAAAAAAGGCAATATCGCCTCTTTTGAATTCACCGTGCTGAGCGCCGAAGCAGAGCAAATTCCGATAGAGCTTTGCATTGAAGATTTTTATAATAAAAAGCTAAAGCAAATTGAGGTTTCCTCAAAAACCGTTCAGGGCTTTATACAGTCCGACGGAAACGCCGCCGCTAATGTTATAAATCTTATAAATCAAATCGGAAATGTCTCTTACCCCGATAGTAACGCTAAAATTCTCGCCGCAAGAAAAGCTTATAATCAGCTTTCCGCGGCAGAGAAGCAGGCTGTTTCGAATGCGGATGTTTTAAATGAGGCGGAGGCGGTTTATAACCGTCTTCGCATTGAGGCTTTAAATGCTGAGGCGAAAGCAAAGGCGGTTGAGTTTAAGGAAAAGCATTCTGAAATCCTTTCGAAAAAACCTGCCTATGAGGGCGACGGGGCTTTGTCCCTTTCCGATGAAGCTCTTATAACCGCCGCGCAGGACGATTATAATTCCTATCCCGCGTCGGTAAAGGCAATGCTTAATAAGGAAATAAATTACCTTTATAAGCTTAAAAAGTATTTTTCAATACTTGAAAGCATAGAGCAGGCAAAGGACACGCTTAAAGCATTCAATGAAAATTTTGCTTATTATCTCGAAACCGATATAAATTCGATAACCTCAAGCGACCTTACGGGTCTCGGTCAGGCAAAGCAAATGCTTGATAATATGGCTTCGACATTCGATGATATCAGCGAGTGGGTTGAAAAGAATACCGGCTCGATTAGAGAAATAATAAACAAAATGTATGAAAGAGCGCTTTCGCTTAGCGAGTATGAAAATGCCGATTCAACAAAAGAATACTTAAACTTTATGGATGAATACGGCAAATGGCTTACTGCTACAGAAAACGATATAACAAAGGACGATCAGCTTTCCTTAGGTCTTGCAAAGCAAGCCTATGAGCTGATGAGTAAAGAAGCGCAGGCTTTGGTGGGCGAAAATTTCTATAAGCATATTGTCGCTCTCTTTGAAAAGGCGTCAAGTCTTGACTGGGCGTCCGAGCCTGACGGCGACAGCGAGGTTGTTATCGACGGCGGAACGGATACGGTTGTTAAAACCGTGACTAAGAACATTTATCTTAATTCCGATAAAGCGAAAGACGGCGACGGCTCGCAGTCAAATAAGGTACTGCTCAATTTCATAAGAAGCAAAAAGAGCAATGCGGTTGTAATTTTGCTTGTTTCTTTAGGCTCGCTTATGATTATTCTTGCATTGGCAGTCGTATCTCAGGTTATTCTTTGTAAAAAGTATAATATTCCCTTTAGGCTATTTCCTGAAAAGGAGGTGAGAAAGGTATGAATAAGATACTCTCGAAAAGAAATTTAAAGGTCTGGCTTTCGTTTCTGCTTGTTATGGTTATCTGTATTTCCGCAGTTGTTTATATGGGAATAAGGAGTAAGGCCCTGAATGAGTATAACGAAACCGACGCTTCCTTTGATGATTTTGAAGAGGCAAGAATAGATTCCGATGTTGAGGTTAAATACGGCGTCGGAGCTTATCAGCAATCAACTACATTTTCAAAATCCGGCAAAACCGCGTCCATTGATACAAATGCTTACGTTGAATGGACCACCGCGTCAGATGTTGCGTTTCTTTATAAGAAGTACGATGTCGGCGGCACCGGCAAAGATAATAAAATGGTTTTCGAAACCTCGATAACCTCCCGAACCGACCTTCACGGCGGTCAGGATATTTTCTCAACCGGCTCCGGCGGACTGCTCCTTACAGACAGTGTGACAGACCCTTCCGCTCCGAGAATTTTTCTCCATTTAAGAGAAGGAAAGGTAACGGTGGTTTACAGAACCGAGCAGAATAAAGGAATGGGCGTTATCTACGGAAATGTCGGCGCAGATCTTCCGATTAAGCTGAGAATTGAGAAAACGGGCAAAAAATACACCTGCTCCTATAAGGGCACGAATAACGGCAGCTATGTTTCCCTCGGAACTGTTACAAGTACCTTTAACGGTCCGCTTTATGCGGGAGTTGCCGCACATTCGTCAGATAGGCAAAGAAGTATTCATTGCGCATTCTCAGGCTGGTATGCCGTAGGCAGCGGAAGCTATGATTCCTCGGATTCTTCGTCCGGCTCATCGAGTAAGGACAATTATCCCGATACGGATTACATAGACCCCTCTTTTGACGAGGCAAATACATTGCTTTTTGAAAGCTTTAAAAAGGGTATCAGAACCTTAGGCGACGATACCGTAGATTCCCCGAAATGGAAATCCGCACATACCGACCTCGTTAAAACCTTAGACGACGGAAACCGCGTCTGGTATATCGCGCAGGAAATCGGCAGCTCTTATTTAGGAAACGAAAAATGGACCGACTACTCAGCAAGCATTGATTTCAGCTTTACGAATGAAATGCAGGCTCAGGATGACGATACATTTGTTTTCTGGGTAAGACAAAAGCAAATTGCAAATTCCGGCTATTACGGTAACGGAATAAGCATTACCACCGATTTTGATACCGATAAGGTCACGGGCGAAATTACCTATACAACTAAGCTTTCTGTTGTAAAGCAATACGCTCAGCGACCCGATAGATGGAGCGGAACAGGTAAATCTGTTTTAATCCCCAATCTTATCGGAGACGGTATTACCCATAATTTAAAGGTCTATTCGGTTGATAATAAAACAGCTGTTTATTTAGACGGCGCTTTGGTGCTTGAATATACCGACAATTCGGACGACGGTCATATAAATCTTCGCGGAGGTATCGGATTTTATACCAGTGCGGTCGATATGACGGTAGATAACATTCTTGTAGAAAAGCTCGACGATGAAAACGGCGGCGATTTCGATAATATAATAGGAAGCCGTTTCGATGAGGATATGCCCGATTATATACGCGACTTCTACAAGAGGAACGAAATCAAATATTTCAATAATGACAGCAGTGTAGCTGTTAAAAATTAAAGAAAGGCAGAGGATAGAAATGAAGAAAAAATTACTTGTTAAAGCTTCGGCACTTGCTTGCTCGCTGGCGCTGATAGCAACAGGCATTCAGACTGCGTTTGCCGCTGATAAGAATTACACTCTGAAAAAATCTTTCACGGTCACCGACGCGTCTGCGGTTAAAGCAGAAACCCTTTTCAAAATCAGAAACAATACCCTTGACGGCACAATGAGCATAACAGAACAGGGCGGAAGTGAGATTAAGGTTGTCCCTACAAACAATAACAATGCTCTTTTGGGTGCAATTACAGAGGTTAACGGAGTTGACCTTACCGATTCTTCCGTTACAGTAAACGAATGGTCATATAACATGACCTTTGAAAAGCCTGAAAGCGGAACAACAGCAAATTTCGGCTTCCTTCTTGAGTGGTATAATTTTAATTCCACTGTTTCAAAGCAGGAGGACGGAACCTATGCTGTTACAGACGGCGATACCGAATTCTATAATACCGCCTCGGATATTCAGCTTAATGATGACGGATATTATTTTTATCAGTTAAAAGGATTTACTTTGGGCGCTCAAAAATTAGGCGGACCTATAACTGTCGGTGAGGAATCAAATTCACTCGGCGACAGCCGTTATAAAACTTATCCTTATGACGGGAACTACGGAGTTTATTGGAAAGATACTCCTACTCTTAATGTCAGCTTTACTGATAACGGCGACGGCACACATAAGTATTCTGTAAAAGCCGTAAATATCTACACTAAAGACGATACAGGATATGTAAAAGCCGATGATAAAGAAATCAAGAGCTTTACTGTCGACGGCGAAAATGTAGTAAATACCGGATTAGTGCTTTTCGGAGCCGGAAATTTCTCTCATAGTACATCCGCAATAACTTTAAGCAATATTAGCGTTAAGTATGACAAGAATCTTGATTACACCGCAGAAATTGAGCAGTTCTTAAAGAATAATGCAGTAGTTGAGACGCTTTATGACGGAACATTTGCTCCCGATAAGGCAACAGCCAACGCATTAAAGAAGGAATTGAACACTGCTCTCAGCGAGTACAATTCTTTTGACACTGAAGAAAAAGAAATTTTCGACAGCAATTTCCCGAATTTCGCAGATAAGGTTTCAGCGGCTTTGGCTGAGTGCAATAACGCGGCTTACGGCAAATTTACAGCAAATGTAGAAGAGACCGTAACATCCGATAAAATCACTTCTTTGGAAACCGAAGACTATGTAAGACTTTATGATAACAGAGTAGCAAGCAGTGAAAAAATGTTTGTTGCAGATGCAAACACCGTTAAATATACAAACTCTCAGCAACATGCTTTAGGCTTAGGTGCGATTACAAAAATCAACGGAGTTGATTTAACCGCAGATACCGTAAGCGTTAAAGAGTGGTCTTATACAGTAACAGCTGATAATTCGGCAGATTCTAAAATCGGATATCTTAAATCTTGGAATTATATCAGAAAAGACGCAGTTTCAGCTGTCGGAATGACTTCAAACACCAAGCTTTCAGATGACGGTTATTCTTCTTTGGATATCGGTATAAGCGGAATAAAGAGTGCCGATATCGGCGGTAAAGCAACCTATGATTCAGAAGCAGGAACTTGGACTTATGATGACAAAGAAGGAATAAGCGGCTATCCGTTTGACAGCAATTTCAATTATTATTGGTTAGGCGCTCCTAAGTTCAAGGTAGCTTATACCGATAACAATGACGGCACACATACCTATACAGTTTATGCAACCGATATTTACAGTCTTGCCGACGAAGTTTATACAAAAATTGATGACGCTAAGAAGGTAGAGATAACCGTAAACGATACCGACGAAAAGGCACTTGATTTCGTTATGCTCGCCGCAGGCGGTTATAAAGGAAACAGTAAGGATATAACAATTAGCGATATAAGCGTTAAATATTCTGTTGAAAAAGATATCACCGACGATTGCATAGCAGTTCTTTCTGCCGGAAACGGAATTTATGAGGAATTCGGCGATACTCTCGGCGACCTCGTTATCACAAACAGCAATCTTGCTGAGGTTAATACAAATCTTGAGGCTCTCGAGGCTTCTTATAACGGTGCAAGCGAGCCTGTTAAGACAGCCGTCGACGCTAAGGATTTCAGCAAAAAGCTTAAATACTATAAGAATTATGCAGACGCAGTTGCAAAAACCGCTCATGCAGAGCTTTTAGGCGTTCAGCTTAAAAACGAAAGCAGTGTAGAGGCGTCAGACCTTCGCTTCGTTGTAAAATATGAGGCAAATACTGCTTCGGGCTATACAGTTTCGAGCTACGGCGCAGTTGTAGTTCCGAATCAGGTAAGAGGAAACAATCCCGACCTTACACGCAAAATAGATGTTGTAAGCGGTAAGGAAAACTATTTCGTAGATGTTAATGTTGAGTCCGATACCGTAACAGTAGACGGCGATAACCGCTTCTATGTAAATGTTACCAATTCAAAGGGCAAGCCGGGACTTCTCTTTGATTGCAGACCCTATGTTGTTTATACAAACGGAACTGACGAATTCACGGTTTATGCCGACAACGCTGTTGCAGATACTGATGTTATAGAGGGTCAGGCAACAAAATGCGCGCTCTTTGCCGCTAAGAAATTAAGCGAAAAAATTACAGGTAAGCTTGGAACCTCTTCTGATTCTGTAAGCTATCCCGAAAATTATACAGAGGAAAATTATGCAGAGCTTATAGAAAAAATCGGCAAAATTGAAAGCGGAGATAAATCTGTAAAAATATCAACTGATGACAAAAAAGCAGTTATAGCATTTATCAACATGAACTATGAAGCTTATGCTGATAATGGTAACGCTTAAAAAGGAGGAGAAAGTAATGAAAGAATATAAAAAACCTATATTGACCGTTACCGATCCCGAATTAAATGAATACCTCTGCGCCGGCATCGATTTGAGTGTCGAAAGAGACTGGTCGGATTTGGAAGAGGAAATCTGATATGAAAAGAAGAATATGTTTTCTTCTCGCTTTGGCTTTAGTTTGTTTTGCCCTTGCAGGCTGCAAGGGCAAGGCAAATGCCGGCGCTGATAAAAAATCCCAAAAAAGCTCTGATGCTTCATCATCGCAGAGCGTAACAGAAAACAGCTCGGGCGAAAGCGCAAATTCTGAGCCTGACAGCAAAAGCTCTCAGGCTGTTATGCCCGACGGAACAAAGATAACTATTGATAACGGCACTGATAAGAACAGCTCGCCGTCATCCGAAAACAAATCAACAGAGGATAAAAAAGACAGCGGCTCCTCGTCTTCATCGGAAGAAAAGCCCGCTTCAAAAGACGAATATTACGAACCTATTGTATAACTGCCCAAAATATTTTACGGAGGTAAGAAAATGAAGAAATACTTAAAAAGCGGTCTTGCGCTTTGTATTGCTTTGATAATGGTATGCTCAGCGGCATCCGTAATAACGCGTACCGATGTCTTGGCTTCTTCGGGAATTGAGGGTTATTATTTTGAGGAGGATTTTGCCGAGGGCAATCTCGATAACTGGGACGCGCCCCACGAATCCGACTCCTATAAAATTTCCGCTTCGCAGGGAAGCAATATGCTCACCTTTGATTATAAAAACAGCGTTCAGGGAGCGCAGTATCTCCTTGTTCCGAAGGCCTCAAAGGTAAGTCAGTCTTCGATAGAGGAATTCGATTTCACTGCGAAGTTTTCAAAAACCCCGAGCTCGCTTTACGGCGGACTTGAAATCGTTTATGATTTTACCGATAATAACAATTATAAATTTGTTTCGGTAGGAGAATTTTCGGGCAAAATTTTCAGGCGCTGTTGGGCTGTAAAGGACGGAAAGGTTTCCGTTGACAGCAGTGTAAGCCCTACAGATACAGCGCTTGGAAATCTCGATATTGATTTTACCGATTTTGTCAATGTTTCCGTAAGCTATAATTCGGGCAAGGCGACAATTTCGGTTGAACAGAATTCGAACATTAAAACAATGAGCTTTAAAACCTCTTCTACCCCTGCAATGCTTTGCAATTACAGGCAGAACGGCAACGAAAGCTCAACAATGTATATCAAAACCGCGAAATTCTATTTCGGCGGATATACCGATTATCTTGCAAAGCAGTATACCGAGAAGTATAAAACGGTGCTCAATAAGACCTTAAGTCAGGTAACCTCTGCAGACGAGGCGCTTATAAACGAGGCTTTGTCTGATTATTCGAAGCTAAGCTCCTATTATCAGAGCGAGTATTACCGTTATACCGTAGTGCTTAACAACTTTAAGGAAAAAATAAACGCCATAAAAGCAGGCACCGCGTTTGACAGCAATTCGCCCTTACAGCCTGCAAACTGGGAATACATAAAGGGAAATTTCAGTGTGTCAAGCTTTAATATCGGCTCGGACGGAGTTATGACCTTAAATTCAGGACTTATGCTCAGGCTTAATTCCTCGTCATATTTACAGGACGAAACCGTTATTAAGAGATTTACCTATGATGTTGAATACCCCTTAGGCAACAACGGCGGAAAAGGCATTATATTCGTTTATGACTTTAAGGATTCGCAGAACTACAAGTATAACACTATCTGGTACGACAAAGCGCACAATGCGTTTTTCAATCAGTTCTTTACCTGCACTGACGGCAACGAGGTATCAACGGGTACGGGCTATGCCAACGAGTTAGGCTCAATTGAGGGCAAGCTACAGATAGAAATAGACCTCTCTCAAAACGGAAAGTATATCTACAAGGTTTCAAACCCCTCAAAGGGAACCTCATTCAGCTACTCGGCGGCTTCTGAATACGACGGACTTGTTTTATATGCGAAAAGCGATATAAAAATAAGCAATGTCAGCGCCTATGTTTATGATGAAAGCGATTTTAATTCCTATGAAAAGGAAATCAAGCTTTTTAAGAAGAATTATTCCGAGCTTATTCATTTAACAAAGGAAAATGTCAGAAAAAATGCTCTTATGAAAGCCGATATCGAAAGGGCGATTGCCGATTATGAAAATAATCTGAGCAGTTATTCGAAAATGGCCTTAAAATCGGAATATCAGCTTTTAAAGGATCTGCTTTCAGAGATTGAAGCATTAAGCGGAGCTTATGAGACAGAGCTTCCGCAGTATGTCAACGAAAACGGACAGCAGACCTACACGTTTACGGATGATTTTGAAAACGGACTCAGAAAATGGTCTAACAGCGGAAGTGACGAAAAGCGTGTTGTAACGCCGTCGTCCGCGATAGAGCAAAAGGACTCGAATCATTATGTAACCGTATCAAAGAACGGATTTATTTATCCGAGCTCTTATTCCATTCCTAAAAAAGCCCAGCTAAGCGAGGTAAACTTTAAAATAAAGCTTAAATCCTCCGGCAATGCTTCAAAGGATAATTTCTCGGCCGCTCAGCCGCTTACAATAATGTTAAGCTATGTAGACGAGGAAAACTGGCAGGTTCTTGAGATTTACAACTGGGAAGGAGACGAAAAAGGCAGAATTTCCTACAGATTTTCAAATTATGTCGACGGCGTCTATTCCGCAGGATTTCACAACGGCAGTAAATCAAAGGTAACCGATTATATTTCCGATTTTATAGATGTCAAGCTTAAATATTCGGCTAGCGGAAGAAGTGTAACCGCGGAAATTACCGACGGTGTAAATACCGACAACTACGGACTGAGTTTAAACGCGGTTTACGGCAATTTCGGACTCTGGGGCAAGAACAACTATACTTGGGAATATGACGATGTAAGTATTAAGTATGTTCAGGGCAGCTGGGAAGAAAACGACAACATAGATTCAATCTATCCGTATTATACCGGAAATACCGAATACGGTCCCGATGATGTTCTTACGGTTTACGGCGAAAACATTTATGACAATGTTTCAAGAGTAGAATTCGTTCAGATTTCGGACGCCGATTACCGCAACGAGCTTTATAACGGCGTATCGGATTCCTCGGTAAAAAATACTGTTGCCGAATTCCTTCCCGAGATTACCTACAGCCACGATTATCAGAAGAGCGGAACCTATATAAAAGCCGCGAGTGCCGCCTCATTTGACAGCACAAGGGCTGTAAAGCTTAAAATAATTCAGCCTTCAAAGAATTCCTTTAAGGTCATAATTCCTAAAAAGGACGCTCTCGGTCAAAGCATAACGCGCGGCGTGTATGCGCTTAAGCTTTGCGGCAACGATGTCTCAGGTGATAAAGATGTTATACTTTATGTTAACAATCCTGAAATTGACTTTGTTTATGCGGATGAAGGCGACCATGCCGTAGCCGGCGGAGAGGTTCGCATTGTAGGCGAAAACCTTGCTTTAGGTTATGACGAAATAGACCCGAACGATTTCATAAAGGACTCCGAAGCGGAGCTTGAAGCTTATGAAAAAGCAATCGAAAGCAACAAATACAAGGTTTATGTAAAAATTCAGGGCAACGGATTTAACAAAACATTTTCTACAGTTGATAAATCCGTAACCGTTCAGAGCATGAATTCACTTAAGGTTAAGCTTCCAAGCTCTATTCCGAAAGGCGAATATGAGGTCAGCGTTTACAGCGGCTACGGCGACAGCACATGCTGGTCCGCACCCGAAACGCTTAAGGTCGGAAGCGATATCAGGTCATCGTGGCCCGACAAGGTCTATGATATAACGAATTACGGCGCTGACGCCAAAAATTCCGATCAGGATATAACAGGAATTTTAATGGATGTTATTCAGCTTGCGTTAAACGAGACAAACGGCGGAATAATCAGAATTCCTACAGGAAGATACAAGCTTATTTACAGCATTGTTATTCCTGAAAAAATTCAGCTTATCGGAGACGGCAGCGACAAAACAATTCTTTATTTCGACCCGACCCAGTGGCAGATGAGCGCATGCCCCGAATTCCTTATAGGCTTTGAGCGAAATATTGCCATAGAGGGAATAGGATTTTACGGAACGCGCGGACAGTGCATAATGCGGTCCTACGGCGGTAAAAACTCTCAGACCTCAACTACCTATAATGAAAATATTTATCTTAAGGATGTAAACATTCAGTTCATGCCGCTTTTAGGCGTTGTAACAGGCGGTTCGGGCGTTGGATATGTTGAAAGCACAACATCTGCCGAGCTTGCCGTAAGAGCAGAAAGCACCGCAACCGGCTCATACGGAGTGTTCATTCAAAATCCCTATAATGTTCAGATGGATAATGTAAGGGTTTACCGTACCGTTACAAACTGCCCTTTGATTTTCAACTGGGGTCAGTATGTCCGTATCAGCAACAGCTTTATTTCGGACGAATGGCAGCACGGCAATATAAATAATTCAATTCTTGAATATACCGAGTTTGCAAGAACAACCTTAGGATTTCAGGGTGAGAATGTTTATTATCACGGAAATACTATTTATGACAGAACGGTAAACAACCGCGAGCTTTTTGTTGCCGACGGCTCTCCTGCTTCACATTCAGGAAACGCGGGCGCAGTGTTAACCCTTGCCTCCGATGAGGAATGTGCCGAATTCGGATTTACAAAGGATGTTACCTTTAAGGTAATAAGCGGTTGGGGCGAACAGCATGACAGAGTTCAGCTTTATGTCCGCAACGGACAGGGAATAGGACAGACAAGAATGATGCAGTCCTATGTTACAAAGACCCTTGCCGACGGCAATAAGGCGTATTTCGTTATTGTAAACGAACCGTTTACGGTAGCACCCAACTCGAATTCAAAGATAGTTGCAAGAACACCGAGAGAAAATATGTATTTCGAATATATGTATTATGAAAACGGACTTGCAACGGGATATTTCGGCGGATTTGCCGATACGGTTTACAACAAATGCCACTGGAAGCAGGTGACGGATATCTATTTCGATTCCTATAATTCCGACCTCAACTGGTATTTGTCAATGGTAAACGGAACCTTTGAAAGAGCGTTCAACTTCCATGATATCGGAACATCTCAGTGGAAAACCGATTATGGCTCCATTATCTTTACCTCTCAGAACGCAAGCGCTTATTCTCCGACATCGGGTATCAGATTTTACGGCAACGAGCTTAACGGCTATCAGCTGTATATCAAGTCGGCTTATTCGGAGGGAGTGAGAGATGTTGTAATTCAGGCAAACAGCTGGGATGAAAGTCAGGTAGCTATTACAACCCTCGGCAGTGCAACCGCGAGCGACGGAATATTTATCTATAAGAATATTCTTAACGACAACGAGATCTTTATCTCGAATATTTTAAGCGGCAGAAACACTGTCGGCAGTCAGAGGCTTATGAACTATGTTGCAGGCGAGCTTGACGGCTTTGCGATAGGCGACATAAACGGCGACGGAGAGATATCGCTTAAGGATGTAACATTACTTAAGTATTATCTTTCGGGAGAGCTGGCTCTTAGCACCGAGCAGATAAACCGAGCCGACTTCTATTCGGACGGCAAGGTAGATATCGCGGACGCTTTGGCGATAAGATATTTCTGCATGACGGGCAACCTGCTTGACCCCGACAGCACTAAAGATGATTATTACGACGATATTCTCTGAGTAAAATAAAAAACTCCTGTTTCACAAAAAAGTGAAATAGGAGTTTTTTTAAATCAAAACACTATTTTAATTTTCAGTCGGTTTCTTATCCGATTTTAAGGTATAGCAGATATCCGAAAATCTTACGCTTAAAGGGAACAGCCTTCTGCTTTCTCTTTTAAGGTGAAGCAGAAGAATTCGGAAAAATGAGCGCTTTTTTAAAGCGCTGAGCCTGCTTTCGCAGAGCGAGCAGAATTTATCGTTTCCGGTAGAGTTAAGAATTGCCTTTGCGGCTTCAAGCTGAAATTCAGCTGATTTTACAGGGTCCTTTTCCGAAGCGCCCTCGCAGACGCGGGTTCTTATAAGCGGAGCGTCATAAAAATAAAGCCCGTTCATTGCCGCCGCGATACATTCAAGCTCAAATGCCGCTTTAAGCTCGCATTTTGAAAGGCGGATATATTTATCCGCAATTTCTTTTCTTACAGCCAGCGTGCCGCAGGGAAAGGAATTGGTATTAAAAAGTGCGCTTAAATCCGTTTTAGAAAGTCTTGACAACCCCGAGCCCGTTTCTCCGAGCCTGTCGGAAGCCATACCTTTGCCTTCGGTATCAATCATCTCATGTGCGCAGTTTACGGCAATTATATTTTCGTTTCCTGCCATAAGACTTGAAATACTTTCGATTTTATCCTCATACCATATATCATTCTGGGTGCAAAGGAAAATCACATCGCCGCTTGAATTCGAAAGCGCCTTTCTGAAATTCATGGCGTTTCCGAGATTTTCTTTATTTCTGATAAGCTTCCAAGAGGAAAGCTCGTTTTCTTTGATAAATTCCTCGATTATATCCGCAGTGCCGTCAGCCGACGCGTCGTCGACAAAAATAATTTCATCAGGCTTTCTTATCTGATTTTTAAGCGAATTTAAAAGCTCGGGCAAATTTTGTTCACCGTTAAAGGTTGTAACGGCTACTGAAATTTTTAACATTCTCAAACCTCCGAACATTACTATACAAATTGTACCATATTTTGACTTAAATTACAAGTCCGGTGTTTATTGACAAAAAGTATTTGCGGTGGTAAGATTATAATATATTTTTAAGAAGGAAAATAAGTATGTCTTTAAAACAAATAAGGTTTACGAAAATGCACGGTATAGGCAATGATTATGTCTATATAGATTGCTTTAAAGAAAAGGTTGAGGACCCGAAAAGGCTTGCGATTTTGATGTCTCCGAGACATTTTTCTGTCGGCTCGGACGGGGTAATTCTCATTTGCCCGTCTGACAGAGCGGACGCAAAAATGCGGATGTTCAATGCCGACGGAAGCGAGGGCAAAATGTGCGGAAACGGCATAAGATGCGTAGGGAAGTATCTTTATGATGAAAAAATTGTTACGAAAAGTGCTATAACAGTTGACACATTAAGCGGCATAAAAACTCTTGATATTACCGAAAAAAACGGCAAGGCGGAGCTAATCGGAGTTGATATGGGCGAGCCGGAATTCAGGCCTGAAAAAATCCCTGCTGTATTTGACGGCGATGAAATGATAAACGAGCCCGTAACCGTCTTAAATAAGACCTATAAAATAACAGCGGTTTCCATGGGCAATCCGCATGCGGTAATCTTTACGGATAATGTAAAGGATTTGCCTCTTGAAAAAATAGGGCCTTATTTTGAAAACTGCGAGATTTTCCCGCTCAGGGTCAATACGGAGTTTATAAGAGTTGTTTCAAAAACAGAACTTGAAATGAGAGTTTATGAGCGCGGAAGCGGAGAGACCTTTGCTTGCGGAACAGGCGCATGCGCGGCGGTGGCGGCGGCGGTTAAAAACGGAATCTGCGAAAAGGGAAAAGAGATAACAGTCAATCTTCTCGGAGGAAAGCTTTATATAACCTATAAAGAGGACGGACATATTTATATGCGCGGAACGGCGCAAAAGGTTTATGACGGGGTGTATTATTATGAGTCTTAATATTAAAATAAATGAAAACTACGGCAATTTAAAGAAAAATTACCTTTTTTCTCAGATTGCGCAAAAGGTGAGCGCATACAAGGAGCAAAATCCCGATAAAAAGGTTATAAGCCTCGGTATAGGCGATGTAACTTTGCCGCTTGCGAAAACCGTAGTAGACGCGCTTAAAAAAGCCTCCGACGAAATGGGAAATGCTCAGACTTTCAGAGGATATCCTGCGGACCACGGTTATGATTTTTTAAGGGAAGCGGTTTCGGATTATTATAAAAGCAATGCTAAAATAAGCATTAAGCCCTCTGAAATTTTCATTTCGGACGGCGCTAAGAGCGACAGCGGAAATATTGTCGATATTTTAGGCGATAACCCCGTTTTAATTCCCGATCCCGTTTATCCTGTTTATTTAGACAGCAATATAATGAGCGGCAGAAATGTTGAATTTATAAAGGGTACTATGGAAAACGGGTTTAAGCCGACGCCTGACGGTCTTGAAGAAAAAAGCTATATAATTTATATTTGCTCGCCGAATAATCCTACAGGTGCCGTTTATAACAGAGCCGAGCTTAAGGCTTGGGTCGATTTTGCGCTTAAAACAGGCTCGCTTATAATATTTGATGCGGCTTATGAGGCGTTTATCAAGGGCGATTATCCGCATTCGGTTTATGAGATAGAAAATGCCGATAAATGCGCGGTAGAAATTTGCAGTTTTTCAAAAATGGCTGGGTTTACAGGCGTCAGATGCGCTTGGAGCGTTTTCCCCGACGGGCTTAGCATAGGCGATAAAAAGCTTTCAGAGCTATGGCAGAGGAGACAGTCGACCAAATTCAACGGTGTGACATATATTGTTCAAAGAGCGGCTCAGGCGGCACTGAGCGAGGAAGGAATTGCTCAGTGCAGAAAAAATGTCGAGTATTATATTGAAAACGCGAAAATACTTTCAGAACTGCTTATAAAAAAGGGAATAAAGTTTACGGGCGGTGAATGCTCGCCTTATTTATGGCTTGAATGCCCCGATAATATGAAGTCTTGGGACTTTTTTGATATGCTTCTTGAAAAGGCGCAGATCGTAGGCACCCCGGGGGCAGGCTTCGGACCTGCGGGAGAGGGATATTTCAGACTTACCTCGTTCGGTTCTCGGGAAAACACAATTGAAGCCGTTAAAAGGCTTGAAAAGTTGCTGTAAACTTAAAAACCGCTGTTGCATTTTTGTAACAGCGGTTTTTTGACTTAATTTTATGCGGTGGAACATAATTTTATGCGTTTTAAACCTGATAAATAAGTGTTATATTTAAAGCAGATATAAAAATACCCGAAAGAGGGATTTATAATGCTTAAAATCAACAGCGAGAAGTTAACCGTTTCGGTTAAGCCTTACGGGGAAAATAAAAATTATTCCGATTCGGTTTTCAATTTGAAAATTGCGCCCGAAAATAAAGAAACCTGCATTTCTTTAGCCGAAATCGCTTTAAAAGAAGAAATCCCGACGCTTACTCTTTCAAGCTACAGGGAATGCGAAAAAACAGGGAACAGAGATAATTTCGAGATTAAATATTTTAAAAAAAGAAAAATGCTTTTAGAGCTTACAGCCGGCGAAGTTGCCGACGGCTTTAAGGGCAGATTTCTCGAAAAAGCAATGGATCTGATGTGGAGCATTTGCGAGGAAACGACATGGGTCATTCCTGCCCACCGTCAAAAAGAAAGCTATCCTAACTGCAATTGGGTTGATATAATGTCAGCTTCTACGGGCGGCGTTATGGCGGCGGCATACTTTTTCCTTGAAAAGGAAATACAAAAGGAAATGCCCGAGGGATTTTTGCAAAGAGTTCTTTATGAGCTACGCCATAGGGTGACAGAGCCGTTTATGTCGGATTTTTCACCGTTTCACTGCTGGAAAGGCTCAGAGGGCTGGTATGTCAACAACTGGACACCTTGGATAGTTCAAAACGCTCTTTCGGTTATTGTTTTTACAGAAAAGGATATGGCGGTAAGAAAAAAAGCCGCGGGCTTTGCCGCTATGTATCTTAACAGGTATTTAAGCTTTTGCTCTGAGGACGGCGCGTGCGTTGAGGGTGCGGCTTACTATTATAAGGCTAACGGAAGTGTTTTCGATATTGCCGAGCTGTTTTGCGAGCTTACCGATAATGAATACAATATTTTAAAAGACCCGTACATAAAGAAATTGGCTGAATATATTCCGAATATGTATACATCGGAGTGCTGTCATTTTACAGCGGGCGACTGCGGATCAAACGGCGAGTTTATAAGCGCTGATGTAGGAAGATTTATAAAAAGAATGTCGGTAACTCTCGAAAGCGAGTCCCTTACGGCGCTTAGCAATGTTTTTTCAAAGCAAAAATTGGAGCCGGCAAGCGGAGATCATTATACGGCTTACAGAGGCTTTAAAGATCTGAGCGTTGTGCCAAGCAATAAGGAAAATACCTTTAAGCTAAGAGAAAGCTATATGGAAAGCGTTCAGATTATGACGCTTCGCCGAGACTTCTGCACCGCATTTTTTAAGGGCGGAAACAATAATGAGCCTCACGGGCATAACGATATCGGCGAATTTGAGCTTTATCTTAAAAATGAGCCTTTGTTTATAGACCCCGGAGTTGAGGTTTACTCTTCTGCCTCGTTCGGTCCGAACAGGGGCTGGTGCTACAGCTCGTATTACCATAATACCCCTTGTTTAAACGGCAAGGTGCAGTCAACAGGCTATCAAGGCTCGCCCGATATAAAGTTCCGTGCCGAGGATGTCAAGGCGGATTTAAAAAAAGGCGAAATGAGCATGGATCTTACCTCCGCTTACGAAAATCTGCCGGAGCTTAAATTCATAAAAAGAAAAATGTCGCTTAACGGCGGAGTTTTCGAGGTCTCAGACAGCTATGAATTTGAAAAAAGCCTGGGCTATGAATTCCATTTGATGACGGTTAAAAAACCGAGAATTTCAAAGGGAGAATTAAAAATAGCCGCAGGCGATAAAGAAATCACCTGCAGCTTTAATTCGGATTATGATATTAAAATTGAAGAAATCCCCGTAACCGACCGAAGAATTTCGGGGCTTTGGAATACAGACAGACTTTTCTGCACCAAAATCTCTGCCGAAAAGCAAAAGGACTGCTTTAATTTCTCTGCGAGGATTTTATAAAATCCCTCAGGGTTTCGGCGGTACTTTTAAGCGTTTCGAGCTTATCGTCGTGCATAAATTCGAGAATTAAATTGTGATCCTTCTCTTTAAAAAACGAAAGATATTTTTCCCAGATATAAGTACCCTCGCAAAGAGGGTACTTTTTATATTCGCTGTCCCAGTGAAAAACATGTAAATTTTCGGTTACCGGCGATAAAGCCCTTGCGGAAAGAAGATTGTATTCCTCGGATTTGAATTGGTTAGGCTGCCAGTACATTCTTAAATTATGACTGTCTACCGCTTCTATGAAATTTAAAGAGGATTTATAATCGTCGGTCAGAGTAAAAGGGTGGCATTCAAGGCAAAGCGTTATGTTATTTTCCTTTGCAATCTCGGAAATAATCCTGCCGTCGCCGATAAGCTTTTTAAGCTCTGCTTCGTTTATCTCGGTCGACGCCTTTTCCGCGCACCAGATTCTTATGCAGTCTGCTCCTAAAATCCTTGCTGCGGTTATATAAGCCTTGATATCTTCGGGGCTGTCTTTTCCGAGCCTGTAATAAGACCCGTAGGAAGAAACTCCGACACCGAAATCCTTGCTTAAATCTCTGATTTTTTTTAAAGTCTCTGTATCGTCAACAGGGGCGTGAACATCGCTTCCCCATTCAATAGCTTCAATTCCGCTTTCCTTTGCGGCTTTTAATATTTCTTCTGCTTTATAAGGTCTGAATGAGACCGATGCAACTGCTGTTTTAAACATTTTGATACCTCTTTTTTAAGCCATTGTCTTAAGCATCTGAGGAGTTACCTCATAAAGCGGCGCTTTGCCGTCTTTAATTCTTAAATATTCCTCAAACATATATCTTGCCATTCTTCTCGGCTCGTTTCCGCAGCTGCCCGCAAAATGCGGCGTTAAAAAAACATTCGGCATTTCATAAAAAGGACTGTCAATTTCCGGCGGCTCGGGATCCGTCACATCAAGCACAGCCGCGCGGCTTTTATCCTCCGACAGCGCTCTTATAAGGTCTGCTTCAACAACCTGGGCGCCGCGGCCCGTGTTTATAAAAACGGAATTCGGCTTCATTTTTGAAAACAGGCTGTAATTTAAAATTCCCTTTGTCTGCGCGTTGTTTGCAAGGTGGTTTGAAATCGTATCGCATTCTGAAAAAATAAATTCAAGACTTTTAAGCTCTGCACCCAAATTGTCAGCCGTTTCCTTCGGTAAAAACGGGTCAAAAATATAAATCTCGTTATCCTCAGCCGAAAGCATTTTAATAACCAGCTTTCCTATGGCTCCCGCACCGATTATTCCGATTTTAGCTCCGATATTTCCGGGGAAGGAATTGACCTGACTTCTGGCTTTCCCGTCGTCTTTGAGCTTCATATTCATAATATGCTGAAAGAAGCCCTTGTTTGCAAGGGTGATTTCGGCGCTTGTAACCTGTGCTACAGGTACTGCGTTTGCCGCCGCCGCACTGAAAATTCTCGCATTTACACTGAAATATCCGCTTGCGAAGGGTTTTACGGATCCTGCGGCATAAAAAACATATTTTAAATCGGGAAGATACTTCTTGATTTCTTCTTCGGTTAGAGCAGGCATGCCCCAAGTGCCGAAAGCGGCAGTAACACCCTTTAAAGCGCCGTCAGAGCTTTTTATTGAGTCAGTATCAAAAACCGCGCTTTTATCCGCTCCGATTTTATCCTGCATTTCGTTTAAAAGCTTTTCGCCGTAAACCTCTTCGATTTTTTCTTTTGTGCCTAAGAAAACGCATTTGCCGTTCATTGCTTTACCTCGATATATTATTTTGCCTTTTTCTGTACTCTGTCGGTGACAGACCCACTGTTTTGCTGAAATATCTTGAAAAGTTGCTGAGGTCGGTAAAGCCGGTCTTAAAGCAAATTTCGCTTATCGGAAGGTCTGTTTCGTCAAGCAGCTTTTTAGCCGCGTTTATCCTGCAGGAAATCAGATACTGCTTGATACTGCTCCCCGTCTGCGACTTGAATTTATGCGCGAGATAATAAAGACTGATATTAAATTGCTTTGAAATCTTTTCAAGCGTGAAATCCTTGTAATATTCTTTTTCTATTATATGCTTTACCGAGGTTATCGCCTCGTCTGTACTGCTTCCCGATTTAGGAAATGCGGATTTGTCGGCGCGGTAAAGTATTTTTAAAATGCTTTCGATATAAAGGTCGGCAGGGCTGTCGAAGGAGGAAGTTTTAAAAGAAATTTCCTTGTAAAGCAAATCGAAAAGCGGATTTAATTGGTCCTTTAAGCCCTCGGTGTTCATAACACGAGTTATCAGTCCGCCCGAATTCGAAAGGGCGCAGAGAAGCCTTTCGTCCCTTATGCTCTTGTGCGCGGTTTCGGGGTCTATTGATACGGCAAATCTGCGGTAAACCTTATCCGTCGGAACAATCGAATGATATTCCTTATTCCCGATAAAAACGACAGAGGGCTTTAAAATACTGTACTGCCTGTCCGAAATATTAAAAACTGCAGTGCCCTCTTCTATGTATACCATTTGGTAGGCGTTATGATTGTGCGTTTTAAGCGCTTTTAAATCTTCCTTGTAGGAAAGCTCGTTTACACATGAGCCGTTCAAAAAAATCCCCTCCATTCGGCAAACATTACATAATTGTCAGCAATTATAATCTAACTTATGTTTATATATCTATTATATAATATATATATAAATTTGTCTATTGAATATTTTGCTTTTGAGGGTCAAAAAAAGCAAAAAAAGACAAAAAACAGGAGTGATTGTTTTGGCAGTAAAATTTATTAAGGATTTAGAAAGCTTTAATGAAATCTGTTCGCAGTATGGGGTAACTCTTCCTGTATGTAACGACGCGCAGATTTTAAAACAGCCCGTTACGGTTGACGGCAAAAAAATCCCGAACAGAATAGTTTATCAGGCTATGGAGGGGTGCGACGGAACCGCAGACGGTGATTTAGGCGAGCTGACAAGGCGCCGCTATCTTCGCTTTGCAAGAGGCGGAGCAGGTCTTATCTGGTTTGAAGCGACAGCCGTTAAAAAAGAGGGCAGGGCAAATCCCCGTCAGATGTTTATAAGCGAAGAAAATAAAGAAAGCTATAAAAAATTTGTCGAAGAGGTAAAAAGCACATGCCTTAAGGAAAACGGTTATGAGCCGATAATCGTTATGCAGCTTACCCATTCGGGACGCTACAGCAAGCCAAACGGATATCCCGAGCCGATTATAGCATATAACAGTCCCGTTTATGAAAAGGAGCCGATTGATAAGTCAAGAATTATAACCGACGGTGAGCTTGACGCTTTGCAGGACCTTTATGTTAAAAGCGCGCTTCTTGCAAAAGAGGCTGGGTTTGACGGCGTGGATATTAAATCCTGCCACAGATATCTTTTAAGCGAGTTGCTCTCGGCTTATACAAGAGAGGGAAAATACGGCGGCTCTTACGAAAACCGCACAAGAATGCTTAAAGAAACAATAAAAAAGGTTAAAGCCGCTGTAGGCGAGAATTTTATAGTTACCGTTAGACTCAACGCTTATGACGGAGCAGAATATCCATACGGCTTCGGAGTTAAGGAAAACGAGGATCTTACCCCTTGCTTTGACGAGGCAAAAAGGCTTGTCCGCGAGCTTTATGAACTCGGAGTTAAAATGGTGGATATCACAATGGGCAACCCTTATGTAAATCCGCATGTTAACAGACCTGCTGTAAGCGGAGTTCCTTATGAGCCTGATGAAGCGCCTATTGTCGGCGTCGAAAGAATGCTTAAAGGAACAAGAGATATAAAAGCGGCTGTTCCCGAAATGAAAATCGTTTGCTCGGGTATAACATATTTAGGGGCTGAGTCAAGATATGTCACAGCCGAGTGTATAAAGGAAAACTGGTTTGACTTTGCGGGATACGGCAGAATGACCCTTGCAAATCCTGATATAGCAAAGGATATAATGACCGATAAGGAGTCAAAGCATTTATGCGTTACCTGCTCTAAATGCACGCATATTATGAGGGCGGGCTCAACCCCCGGGTGCGCGGTATTTGACCGCGAGGTTTATCCGCCTAAGGATTATACCGAGAAGAAATAAAAAATATAAGAGAGGGAAAATTTTATGAAAAACGCAATTGTTACAGGTGCCGCAGGCGGAATAGGCTTTGCAACCGTTAAAAAGTTAAGTGCAGAGGGATTTAAGGTTTTAGGTCTTGACATTGCTGACGAGAGCAAGGTCGATTTTAACGGAATTGAAAACGCTTACTATGCAAAATGCGATATTCAGAGCGCCGCCGACCGAGAAAACTCGCTTAAGAAAGCAAAAGAAATTTTAGGAAATATTGATGTTCTCGTAAATGTCGCAGGAGTAGCGCCGAGAGTAAGAACCGATATCCTTGAAATGACCGAGGAAAGCTATGACAGGGTTATGAATATAAATACAAAGGCCACAATGTTTTTAACCCAGCTTGTCGCTAACGATATGATTAAAAACAATGTCAAAGGATATATTGTAAACATTTCTTCAATGTCCGCTTATACAAGCTCGGTAAGCAGAGGTGAATACTGCATTTCAAAGGCAGGAGTTTCTATGATAACAAAGCTTTTTGCGGACAGGCTTGCCGAATACGGTATAACCGTTAATGAAATAAGACCTGGAATTATCCATACAGGTATGACTGATACCGTAAAGCAGAAATACGACGCTCTTATCTCCGACGGACTTCTTCCTATTGCCCGTTGGGGCGAGCCAGAGGATATAGCAAAGGCTGTTTATGTTCTTTCGAGCGGACAGCTCGGCTATACAACAGGTCAGTCGATAGATGTTGACGGCGGCTTCCATATCAGGAGACTTTGATTATGGAAAGCAAGGTTTTACAAATTTCGGGTAAAACGGTAAAGACCGTTACATTGGAAGCGGCGGTTATAGGCTCGGGCGCGGCAGGCTACAGCGCGGCGCTTAACCTTTATAACAACAATATCACCGATATTGCGCTTATAACCGAGGGCATAAATATGGGTACCTCGCGCAATACAGGCTCGGATAAGCAGACCTATTATAAATTGAGCCTTTGCGGAGATAAAGCAGACAGTGTTCATGAAATGGCAAAGGATCTGTTTTCTTACGGCTGTGTTGACGGCGATATCGCACTTGCCGAGGCTTCTATGTCGGTGCCGTGCTTTATAAATTTATGCAAGCTCGGAGTGCCTTTCCCGACTAACCGTTACGGAGAATTTGTAGGATATAAAACCGACCACGACCCGAGAGAGCGCGCAACCTCAGCAGGACCTCTGACCTCTAAAATGATGACTGAATGTCTTCAAAAGGAATTTGAGAGCAAGAAAATAAGGGTCTTTGACGGCGAGCTGCTCGTATTTATAGTAAAAGACGGGGAAGCAGCGACAGGCTTTATAACGCTTAACAGAAAAGCGAGGAGCTTAGACGGGCTTTTCACGCTTTATAACTGCCGCAATATCGTAATGGCTACGGGCGGACCGGCAGGAATTTATAACGATTCGGTTTATCCGCTCGGACACACCGGAAGTAACGGCGTTGCCTTTGAGGCAGGCGCAATGGGTAAAAATCTCACCGAATGGCAGTACGGTCTCGCGTCGGTAAATCCGAGGTGGAATGTTTCGGGAACTTATATGCAGGTTCTGCCTAAGTTTGTTTCGATAGACGAAAACGGAAAAGAACATGAATTTTTAGCCGATTATTTTAAGGACAGCGGTAAAATGCTTTCTGCCGTTTTCAAAAAGGGTTATGAATGGCCGTTTGACAGCAGAAAAGCTTTAAAGGGGTCATCTATAATTGACTTGCTTGTTTATATCGAGAAGAATATCCTTTCAAGAAAGGTGTACCTTGATTTCAGGAACAATCCTTTTAATGCCGAAAGCCTTGATTATAATTCTCTTGAAAAAGAGGCTTACGATTACCTTTGCGACGCCAAAGCTCTTTTCGGAAAGCCGATTGACAGGCTTATGCAAATGAATTCTCCCGCCTATGATCTTTATCTTTCAAAAGGCGTTGATTTAAAGCAAGAAATGCTTGAAATTTCTCTTTGCGCCCAGCATAATAACGGCGGAATAGATGTCGATATGTGGTGGCAGAGCAATATTGAGGGACTTTTCGTTGTAGGAGAAGCGGCAGGCACGCACGGAATTTACAGACCAGGGGGAAGCGCTTTAAACGCCGGACAGGCAGGCGCCGCGAGAGCCGCTCTTTATATTTCAAGACACCTGAATTTGCCTTTACCGCTTGAAAAAGCAGTAAAGACAGCTGAAAAAACAGTTTTAAAGGCTTTTGATTTTGTAAGCTCGGTTTTGTCCGACACTTCAAACGCAAAGGAATTAAAAACCGAAAATACCCTCTTAATGGACAAATTCTCAGGCGCGATAAGAAACCCCGAGCTTTTAAAAGGCTTTGAGGAAAGAATTTTAAATCAGCTTAAAAATTTAGATAATATTTTAAAGGTTTCTTCTCTTGCAGAAATGTTTGAGGCGTTTAAAATAAGGGAAATGCTGATAAGCCAGTTTGTCTATACATCCGCTATGTCCGATTATGCGTCAAGCGGTGCGAAAACGCGCGGCTCGGCTCTTTATACCTCCGAAAGCGGTGAAAAGCCAGAAAATCTCGCGGAAATCTTCAGATTTGAGGCTGATAACGGCGAGCATAATAATGAGGTTCGGATAGCTATTTATAAGGATTTCAAGTGCGAATTTTTAACAAGAAATGTTAGACCCGTTCCCGATGGCGGCGGATTTTTCGAAAATGTCTGGAAGGATTTCAGAGAAAACGGCAATGTTTATTAAATAAAGCTTTTATGCTTTAAATAGTTCACCCCAATGGCTCTGCCATTGGGGTGATTATTATGCTTTTTGATTTTTAACGCTTTGGATAAGGCATGTTTTCCGACAAACCTAAAACGAAATCGGCAGAAACATTATAAAAAGAGCAAAGGGCTTTAATGTGCTCTACTTTAAACTGCCTTTTACCGCTTTCATATAGCTGATACTGCTGTCTTGTTATATTTAATACCTTTGCTATTGTCTCCTGCTTATAGTCATTGTCTTCTCTCAAATCTTTAAGTATTTCATTGTATTTTTTCATAAATGTTAAAATCCTTTTTGTTTATTCATACAATTATACCACGGCATTTAAATAAATGCTTGACAAGCATTCAAATGAGTGCTAAATTATTTATAAGCATAAATTTATTAAGGAAAGAGGATAAAACCAATGACTATACTTGAAAATCTGTATTACGGAAATATTGCACCGTTTGAACGCAAAATAACCGACGGTGAAACGATTGATAAAGCAATTTTTCTTGAAGATAAATTAAAAGCGGAGCTTACACAGGAGCAAAAAGCCTTATTTGAAGCATTTGAAAAAGCGGAGTCCGAGGTTTCCTGCGAAGAAGAGGTAAGAGCATTTACGGTCGGATTTAAGTTAGGAGTAAGGCTGATAAGAGAGGTGTTTGAGAATGAATAGAAAGGGAAATTTTGCCTTCCTCTGACGAGGGCGCGGGTGTCCGGCGGACACCTCTGCGAAGCAGAAGCGCCGACCGAGGCGGACTGCCGTATATACGGCAGTGGGGCATGTTTGCGAGTGACAGATTATTCAGTGGACTTTCAGTCCGGCCAGTAACAGAGGCTTATAGCCGCAGAGCAAACTACCGGCTAAGCCGGTAGTCATGATTACTTGACTAAGATATTGAGCTTTTCGGAAACCTTACGGTGCATTCGGTTCCGGCTTCTGAGCTGTCAATACTCAGTCCGTAATGAGAGCCATACAGCAGGCGCAGGCGTAGCTGAATGTTTATAAGACCGATATGCTTGTTTGTGGTTTCGGTATCAGGTTTTAAAAGATAGTTTCTTATTTCCGAAAGCCTTTGGCTTTCGATTCCTCTGCCGTTATCCTTTACCTTTATTATCATGTCATCGCTTTCGGAAAAAATTCTGATTGAAATTTTCTGATTGGTTCCGACATTTGAAAAACCGTGAATAATTGAGTTTTCAATCATCGGCTGAATTAAAAGCTTAAGCACGGCATAGCTTTCAAGACCGCTTTCAATGCTCCAAGCCACATCGAAATTATTGCGGTATCTGAGCTTCATAAGCTCTATATAGCTTTCCGTAAGCGCGACCTCGCGGGACAGCGTTATTATTATACTTGTTCTGTCCATGCTTTCCGCTAAAATGTTATTAAGAAGCAAAAGGCTGTTTTCGATAGGATTATCTATATCAAGCAGGTCGACCGATATAGATTTAATATTGTCAAGCGTGTTGTATAAAAAGTGGGGGTTGATTTGCGACTGCAAAGCCTCAACCTGAAACGAATGCAGTTTTTTAAGAGCCTGAGGAAGCTCTTTTTCGAGATTTTCCTTTGATTTTATCGTTTTCTCAATATTGTTGTTTATATATTCAATTTCGCTTTCAAATTCTTCGCTTTCTTCGGGGAAATGATATTTGAAGGTTTCGTTGATCTTTTTAATCGGGCTGTAAATTTTAGAAACTGTGAAGTAACAGCAGAGGAAGGATATTATCTGCATGGAAAAGCCTATCAGAAGAATTTCTGACAGCGAAGCATTGATTAAACCCGAATAAATTGATTCAGGGGCAAAAGAAACTATTTTAAGCGAGGTTTTTTTAACATCCGAAACAGTGCAGTAATATTTTTCTCCGTTTTTATTTACAGAAAAAAATCCGTCGGATAAATTTTCGCTTTTGAATTTGTATCTTTTACAGAGATTTTCATTAAGATAGGTGCTATCAGACGAGGCGATAACAGTGCCGCTCTTATCAATTAAATATTCCTTTCTGTAGGAATCGTTCGAAAAGATTTTTTCCGAAAGCTTGAGGGTTGAAACCTGTATTATTACATCGTTATCGGCAGGCGTGCCGTTTCTTATGTTGCTGAAATACAGGTCATATGGCCAAGACGGATTTTTCGAATGTGAAATATTATTATAAACAAAGGTTTCTATGATATCGTCTGATATGGGATCTATGGGCGACATTGAAAACTCATAATTCTTGATTTTAACATAAATATTGTTAATATAATTATGGCTGAAAACATAAGAGTCTATGCTGTCACTTATGGATTTTTTAAGCCAAAATGAGGTTTCGGGATTTATGTTATCTATAGAAACATTCTGATTGAAAAGCAGAAAATAGTTGCTAATATATGCGAGCTGGTCAAAATAGTCATAAGCATGGGAGGAGGTATTGTCGGCAATGCCCTTTTCCGTGCTTTTTATATTTTTGATTACCGCTCTGTTTAATATATAGTAAAAAATAAGCGTGAGAACAAGCATAATAATCGCCATGACGGCTATTGCTCTTATGAGAGTTCTGTAGAAAAACTTTTTGTCGGAGACTGTTTTTTTAAATCTCATTGTGGCTTCTTCCTTTTTTAATATGCTGTTTTTCAATCAGTCCATTTTGCGGCGCAAGCGGTATTCGGTAGGGGTTATCCCGTAATAATTTTTAAACAGCTGTCTGAAATAAGGAACCTGCCTGTAGCCTACAAGATATGCTACCTCTTTTATCGGTATATCAGGGTCATTAAGCAGCTGCTTTGCGTTTTTCATACGCATTTTTAACAGGAGATCGACAAATCGGTCCCCTGTTTTCTTCTTTATTATCTGGCTTAAATAATTGGGATTGACATCTATTGCTTTTGCAATTTCGGTCAAAGAAATGTCCGGATTTTGATAATTGTTCTGAAGATATTCCGTCGCCGAAGCGATAAGACTGTCGCTTTTAGAAACATTTGATTTCGTCAGCTCGAAAATTCTTGACAGCAAAGCTGTTATTGTGTCGGGTGTGATATTGGCACGGTTTATTTCGGCGTCTGACAACTCAACGCCTGCAAAGGATATCAGATACTGGTAAAGACTGTAAAGCTCTGCCACAGTAAAGCTTTTTAGACTGCTTTCGAGCCTTTTTAAGCCGTAATCCGTGTCATCCTTTTCAATGTCGGAAAAATATTGCTCCGTCAGATTTCTGCATAAACAATATTTTCTCCATTCTTCAATGTTAGGAAATGAAAGAAGGCTGTAAGACAGATTGTAGCCGCAGTGAAGCTTTACTGCGCTTTCAACCTCGGAAATCAGCTCGGAAATATCGAGACTGCCCGAATAAAGCGCTAAGCATGTCACGGTGTTCTGCGAACAACCGACCGTGCAGATTATTCTGTTTTCTTCGTAAAGCTCGCAAAAATCGGAAATTGTCTGCCTTGAAATTTTTTCGCTTTCGTTCTCGGGACTGAAAATTATTTCAAAGCATTTAAAAGCCTTTATATTTTCATCGGCTTTTAAATGCTGTATCAGCAACCCATTTCGCGAGCCGGAGGCTCCGTGATAAATTTCTTCAAGCTTTCCTTTAAATATTAAAAAATTGCTTAAATATAATTCGTCCTCAGTAATAGCAGAGGAATGCTCGGATTCAATGATTTGTTGCAGTTCTTTTATTTTTTCTATTATTTCTTTGTAGGCAAAAGGCTTTGCAAGCAGACAGTCAACATGATAATTTATAGCCTGCCTCGCGTATTCGAATTCCTTGTAGCCGGTGGTAATTATAATATGTGTATTTAACTTGTTTTCACTGATGAATTTAGCGACATCAAGCCCCGTTGCCAGCGGCATTTTTATGTCGGTAATAACAATATCGACATGATTGATCTTAATAAAATCCAAAAGGTCGCGTCCGTTGAAAAATGTTTCTACAACCGAAGTGTTTTCGCAATGATTTTCTATAACCTTTTTAAGACTTAAGCATAAATTTATCTCATCGTCGGCTATTACTATTGAATTCATTGATTTCACCGCCTTTTTACATATTTTATCAGTTAAAAAAATTCCCGTCAACATTAAAAAACCAAAATATAAAAATTTTATATAAAAAATAACTTATTTATATCATTACTTTTATAATGATTGCCGATATAATGAAAATAGAAAAATAATTTGTCCTGTGGGGAGTTTATAATGAAAGGAAACGAATTAAAAATGAAAAAGAAAAGCTCTTTTAAGCGGATTTTGCCATTCTGGCTGATGTCTCTTCCGGCTCTGATATATATGGTCATATTTAATTATCTTCCTATGTTCGGAGTTGTGCTTGCTTTTAAGGATTATAATTATGCGACCGGTATTATGGGAAGTCCGTGGGTTGGATTCAAATATTTTAAATATTTCTTCACCTCAAATGACGCCGTAAGGGTACTGAGGAATACAATTCTTTATAATCTTGTATTCCTTGTGCTGATAAATCTGTTTCTCGGAATGCTGCTTGCGATTTTACTTTATGAGATCCGCTCTAAATTTGCGAATAAGCTTTATCAAACTTCTATGCTTATGCCGTTCTTTTTGTCTTATGTTATCGTTGCGGCAGTAGTATATATGTTTTTAAGCCCCTCGAGCGGTTTTTTTAATTCTATTTTAAAACAGCTCGGCGCAAATCCCGTTAAATGGTATTCCGTTCCGAAATATTGGCCTTTTATCCTTGTATTCATAGAAGCTTGGAAGCAGTCGGGTCTTGCAAGCCTTTATTTCTATGCTGCGCTTCTTTCTATAGATACCTCGCTCTTTGAGGCGGCTTCGCTTGACGGCGCGGGAAGACTTCGCCAGATATGGTATGTTTCCCTGCCTGAGCTTAAGCCTATGGCATGTATAACTTTGATAATGAGACTCGGAGCGATTTTAGGCTCTGATTTCGGGCTCTTCTATCAGGTGCCGATGGATCAGGGTGCTCTTTACCCAACGACCGATGTTCTTTCTACATACCTTTTAAGAGGTCTTCAGGGCGGAAGCATAAGCGCTACCGCCGCCGTAGGTCTTTTCTCGTCCGTAGTGGGACTTGTCCTTGTTGTATCGTCTAACATGATAATCAAGAAAATAAGTCCCGAAAATTCAATGTTTTAATCGGGAGGTGAAATTATGCAAAGCAAAAAATTAACTTTATTTTCGCATCTTGTATTTGTCCTTATATGTATTATTACATTTGTTCCGATATTTATTACGATAATGCTTTCGATTTCAAATGAAACCGATATTATCAATTACGGATATAAGGTTATCCCGATGCATATTGATTTTTCGGCATATAAGCTTATTTTTACGGATATATCGTCTGTAGCGACTGCTACAGGAATATCGATTCTAAATTCATTTGTGAGTCCCGCACTTATGGTTCTTATGTGCGGCTCGATAGGTTATGCACTTTCTCAGCCTATATTCAGGGCGAGAAAATATATATTGTATTTCATTCTCGTAACAATGCTGTTTTCGGGAGGTCTTATCCCGTCGTATATTATCAACACCCAGTATTTGGGACTTGCCAATAATATTATGGCTTATATTGTTCTGGGGCTTGTTTCTGGCTGGAATATAATTCTTTTTAAAACCTTTTTTTCTCAGATTCCGGCTTCTCTTATAGAGGCGGCTAATATTGACGGTGCTTCGCAGTCAAGAATTCTCGTAAGCGTTGTTATCCCGATGTCAAAATCCATTGTTGCATCGATGTTCTTTATGTCTATGCTCGGACGCTGGAATGACTATTCGACATCTCTTTACTATATGTCGGATAAGCACCTTTATAATTTGCAGTATTTCCTGCAAAAAGCGCTCCAGGAGTCATCCTTTCTTAAAGAGACTTATGCAAACAATACTGCCTTTTCAAACGGCGACCTGCCGTTTGAAACCCTTAAATTCGCGCTCGCAATCGTGTCTTGTATACCGGTTTTGATTTCCTTTCCCTATATGCAGAAGTATTTCTCAAAGGGAATGGCAGTCGGATCGGTTAAAGAATAATAAAAAACGGAGGTAAATGTATGTTAAAAAAATTATTGTCTGTGGCGCTTGCGGCTTTGATGATAGTCGCTTGCTTTGCCGGCTGTAAAGGCAAGGCGGACACATCCAAGGAAGTAACGCTTAAATGGATCCTTTTCAATGCTCAGCAAAAGGATTCCGAGCTTGTTCAGGAGGAATTCAATAAACAGCTTAAGAGCCTTCTTCCTAACACTAAGGTTGAAATTGTTTATGAAACCGCTCTCGGTTCTAAATGGTCAATGCTTATGGCTGCCAAGGAGGAATACGATATCGCTTGGACCGGCTATACGCTTAATATGGACTCGGCGGTAAACGGCGGTACCTATATGAAACTCAATGACCTTGTAAAGAATTACGGACCGAATATCCAGAAGGAGCAGAAGACCTTTAAGGCTGCCTATGAAACAGGTATGAAGGATAATGAGCTTTATGCTATTCCGAATGAACAGCCAATTCTTCATCAGACCTCATATTTCAGAATTCCTGCGGAATTTATTGAATATTTCCCTAAGGACGAATTTCTTGACGAGTGCCACGCAAACTATAAAACCACCAAAAAGACCTATCAGCTTCTTGAAAGCTATTTCAGTAAGGTAAAGGCTTCGGGAAAGGTTGCAAACGGTCAGATAACAATTGACCCGCTTAACTTCTTCCTTGCGGTTGTAACAAGGGGCTATGATTTTGTCGGAGCCTCAAAGGCCGGTGCTTGGCTCTGCTATGACACTCATGATAAATCAGGCAAAATTGTTAACTTTATGCAGACAGATGCTTATAAGCTTTATATCAAATATGCCGCAAGCTGGGTTGAAAAGGGATATATCGCAGAGGATTATCTTCTCGGAGCTTCGGGATATACCGAAATCGGCACCTGCAATGTAACCGAAATGTGGTACGGTCTCGATGAGGAAAAAGGCGTCCGCTATGTAAAGGATGATTCGGGCAATACCAAATATTATCAGTTCCTTACCGATACAACCGAAACAATGTATAACGGCGCAAATATCTTCGGCTCCGAAAAAACATATACGGTAATTCCTTTCACCTCGAAGAACCCTGAAAGAGCTATGATGCTTATCGACCTGCTCCGTTCCGAAAAAGGAAAAGACCTGCTCAATCTCCTTATTTACGGAATTGAGGGCAAGCACTATGACCTTGACGGCGACTGTGCAAAGGGTAAGGATTATACCATTCAGCCTTCTTCAACCTCTGTTTACGGTATTCCTCACTGGGTAGTCGGAAATGTTTTCCTCTGCTACAGAACACCGAATATCCTTGAGGGTCAGAAGGAATGGGCTATGGACTTTATAGAAAATGTTCAGCCTACGCTTTATTCTACGGCTCTTAAGGGCTTCCGTGCGGATACTTCAGCTCTTTCTCTTCAGATAAGTCAGGTAAACAGGGCGATGAGTGAATATCATCAGACTCTTATCGCAGGCTCGCTCGGCTCAAACTATAAAGATTCTTATGATGCGATGATAAAGAAAATGAAAAAAGCGGGTCTTGATGACCTCCTTTCAAAGATGAACGAGCAGGCTAAGGAATATATGAATAAGAAATAGGAGAATTAAAATGAGAAGATTGTTAGCTTCGGTATTTTGTGTTTTAATGCTTGCTTCGCTTTTTGCGGGGTGCAAGAAAAACAAGACCGATAAAACGGGCGCTTCTTATTCCTCTTCGGAAAAATCCGATATTAAAAGCTCCGACAGCTCAAAAGGCGATGAAAAATCTTCACAGGGCACGGAAAACAAAAACGGCTCCGATATAAAAAGCGGAGCGGATAAAAATTCCGGTTCGAAAGCAAATTCTTCTGATAAGACAGGCGGCGGAGTATCCTCCGCCTTGCAGCCTTCATCAGCAAGCTCAGATACCGGAGATAAAAATGCCGAGCTCATAACCGATAATACCGACGGTTATGTGGACGGCGTGTGGTAAGGAGGAAAAAACTTGAAGAAAAAAATATCGGGCGTTTTGTCCTCGGCTCTTGCGGCGATTCTTCTTTTTGCCGCAATTCCGATAACGAGGGTAAGCGCAGTAAGCTATGAGGGAAAGGGTACAAAATCAAGCCCCTATCTCGTTGAAACCGCTCAGCAGCTTATGGGAATTTCCGATAAGCTTTCCGCGCACTATAAGCTTAATAATACGATTGATTTAAGCGGCGTTAATTTCGAGCCTATCGGCTGTCTCGCAACTCCTTTTACAGGAAGCTTTACATGCGACACCGATTCCGACGGCACTCCGAAATATGCGATTAAAAATGTGAATTTAAAGGGTGTAACCTTTAATTCACTTGCTCAGCAGAATGCGGCTTATAAAAATGATAAGACCAATAAATGGGAAATCGGCATTTTCAGAGCAACCAATAATGCAACGATAAAAAACATTCTTGTAATCGACGGCACCGCGTCGGGCGGTATTATCGGCGAAAGCTGGCAGAATTCCGACTATACCTTTAATAAGGGTATCGATCAGCAGGGCGTAGGACTTCTTGTCGGTTACGCTCTTAACAGTACATTTGAGGGCTGTGCCGTACAGGGAAAAATCAATGCAAACGGAGCGGCAGGTCTTTTCGCGGGCGTTTTGAAATCCTGTAATGTAACTAAATGCTATGCAACCGGTGAGGTTGTTTCAAGCGGAAAATGGTGCGTCGGCGGCTTTGCGGGCTCAATCGAAACAAATTCAAGCATTAAAAATTGTTTCTTTGAGGGAAGCGTCAATGCAACAAGAAATCTTTCTCCGAGCGCCTTTGCGGCAATCGGAAAGGCTTCTTCCGCCGAAAATTGCTATTTTTCGGGAAGCGTGACACCGTCCTGCAGCTTTGGCGGCGAGGACGACGGCACCGGAAGTAAGCTTAACAACTGTCAGATGTCACCGATAAATATCGGCGTAACTAAAATAACAAATCTTGCAAAATATGTTCCGCATGCACTCAGCAATACGGCTCAGGCAAACAATTCTGCAACGAACGGCGGAACGGACACTAAAACTGAATCTCAGACCGATTCCGGCACCGAAACCGCAGCCGCGTCAAAAATGACCGCGGAGGAGTTTTCGAAAAAGCTTCTTGAATATGAGGCTTCACAGATAAAGGGCTGGAGCCTTGACGAGGCGCTCGGTATCATAGCTTTAAAAACCGATTATGCGAATATGTCGGCTGAAGAATCCGCAAAGGTACAGGCGTCCGATTTAACGCTTATGAATACGCTTTATGATTCGGCTGTCGTAATCGTTATAAAGGATCTGACGGAGGCAATAGATAAGCTCCCCTCAGCGGATAAGATTACCGCTAAAAACAGCAAAGCGGCGCTGAAGGTCTGCGAGCAGTTTAATTCACTTCCCGAAGATGTTCAAAAAATGTTTAACTCAAGCAGAATAAAAAAGGTAAAAGCTGTCTATGAAAAGGCAAAGGCAATGCAGGATGTTCAGATTGTCGACCAGACTGTAAACGCAAGCGCCTCTTCCGCAGAAAAGATACTTATTATTTTGCTTGTGGTTATAAATACAGCCCTCTTGGGAACGGCTGTAACCCTTGCGGTTTTGGTTATTAAAAAAATCATGAAACCAAAAGAGGAAAAGTTGAAAATTCTAAAAGATCAGTGAAAGGAGGGAAAATATTGAAAAAAACGGTAAGCCTTCTGGCAGTGCTTTGTCTTTTGGCTTCGGTTTTTGCACTGCCTGCCTCTGCTGCGGCAGAGCCTAAGTTCTACTGTAAGGATTTAAGCGGAAAGCTCGGCGATACGATAACCATTACCGTAGGTGTTGAGGGTACATATAAGAATGTCGGCGGACTTAATATTTCGCTTGAATTCAATGCTAAGCAGCTTAGCTTTATAGACGGCTCAAGAAAGCTTTTGTGCAGTACTATGAAGAAGGATGATTTCAATGCCGACTCTTCGGCCTCAGGCAGGGTTTCGCTTCTTTACACCTCGTATGACGGGGGAACGGTGAGCGGAGATATCGTTTCTTACAGATTCAGGGTTATTAAAAGCACCGAATCGCTTAAGATTAAGGTTAAGGAAATGTTTAAAAACGACGCTGCCTTTACCAACATTTTAAGCAAAGCAATCGTTTTAGACCCCGGTCCCGATATCATGGATAACGGAGCCGTAAAGGAGACTGTAGAAAAAATCTCCGCTATCGGTACCGTTACTCTTACGGACGAGTGTAAACAGAAGATTGACACCGCCCGTGCCGCTTATAATAAGCTTACTTACGGCGAAAAACAGGCTGTCACAAATTATGCGGTTCTCACCGCCGCCGAAATAAGGTATAACTCCCTTAAGGCGGGCGAGAATGAAGCGATTAAAGAGGCAAAGAAATTTAAAACCGAAAACAGCGAAATTCTTTCTAAAACGGCCGATACAGTAACTATTGCCGATGAAGAAAAAATTTCAAATGCCTTGGCGGCATGGAGCGTCCTTTCTCCGGACGCGAAAATAAGGGTAGTTAATGAAAAAAATCTCCTTAACTCCCTTAAAACCAAGATCGAGGATTTAAAAAAGACTGAGGAAGAACAAAAGGCTCTTTTAAAAGAAGCTCAGGATTTTTTGAATGAATTCAAAAACAATTACGGAAATCTTCTTAAAATTAAGTATGAGGATATAGAGGCTAATTATTATGAAGCTTTCTATACCGCACTTAATGAGCTTAAAAACTATGAGGATATGAACTCAAAGTTTTCTGAGATTGCCGCAAATGAAATCGCTCTTGTAACAAAGTATTATAGAAGAGCGATTGAGCTTAAGGCAAAAGAAGAGGAGATAAAGGACCCGTCTAAGGATGAGGCAGAAGCCTTCCAGACGAAATACGGCTGGATATTAGGTATGAAACCCGAGGACGCCACTCTTGATGAACTGCCCGATATCGCTGTTGCGGCTTATGCCTACAGCCTACTCAGCGACGGCGCCAAAAAGCTTCTCCCGAACGCAGAGTCGCACCTGAGTGCTCTTATGACGGCGGCTGAGAATGCGACAGTCGATCAGGATAAGGAAACCGAAACCGTCACTGTTGAAAAAATTATCGAAAAAACGGTTGAAAAGCCGTCCGCCGATAATTCGGTCACAGATACTTCAAATCAGCAAAAGGGTAAGGTATCTGTAATGCTGAACGCTCTGGTTCCGGGACTTTCTCCGGTTGTCTGGTGGCTTTTGGGCTCAGGACTTCTCCTGATAATCCTTAATTCCGTATTTTATGTTCTCTATCTTAAAACACGCAGTGAAAAGAGGTGAAATCAGTTGAAACAGTTTTTAAAAAGTAAAAAGTATGCGGCATTGCTGCTATGCCTTTGTATAATTTCTGCGGCAGTCGTGATTTTCGTTCCGAATAAAGCTAAGGCTGTTGAATATAACGAGGAAAACCCCGAGCTTAAGTTTGAGATAATCAACAGTGATATCGAAACCTCTTATAATGTTCAGGAGTACACGCCTTACGGAAAAGGAACTCAGGACAGCGGGAAATATACGATGGAAACCAATGCCTATGTTGCATGGGATAAAAAGGATGACCTTTATATCGCATACCGTAAATACGAAATAGGCAGTGCCAAAACAGATAAATTAACCGTTGAAACCGACCTTACTTCGTTTACCGCCGCCGGAGATGCGACTAAATATTTCACAGCTTCTGCAGGCGTTATGATCAGAGGAAGTCTTGACCCTGCTTCTCCGTCGGTGCTTGTGCATGTAAGAGAGGGGAATATCGGCGTGCTTTGCAGAAAAGGTAAGGGCGAGGGAACAGCTTATACTGCTTCAGGCGCTACTCCTACCGATATCACAGGCTTAAAGATAGAAAAAACAGGCGACAGATATGTCTGCTCCTATAAGCTTGACGGGCTCGGCTGGATAGCCTTCAAAACGGTTAAAATGAATTGGAACGGTCCCTTCCTTGCAGGTCTTGCGGTTCACTCTTCCGATAAGGATAATCCGGTGCTTGCAAAATTCAGCGGATTTAAAGCTGTAGGCTCGGGCGAGTATTCAGAGGATCCGTCCTCTTCGTCCTCCGCTTCATCAAGCGAGGAGGAAAAAACAAATTGGGAGGACGCTCCGATGCCTGATAACTGTCTTCTCTATGAGACATTTACCGATAATAAGCTTTCCGAGCGAGACGGCAAAACTCCCGATAAGCCTGTCTGGAAGAATTTTAAGGGTGAAATTGAAACCGAGGAAAACGGAAACCGGCTTAAGCATAATTCAATGATAAATGCTGCGGATTATGTCGGAGACAGTAAGTGGACCGATTATTCCGCTTCAATGGATTTCAGAATTACAAGCGATACCGACCCGAGAGACAATGATTACTTTACCTTTGTTGTAAGAAGTAAGACCATAGAGTCGACCGGAAGGTACGGCTATGAGCTTAAATTCACCTCTTCTTATGATACCAAGACTAAGGATACGACTTGTTATGTCGAGATAAGGAGAATGTTCAGAAGCTATACTACTCAGCTTCTCGGCAAAGCAGAGGTTCCGTCCTATTTCGATTTCAAGACCCATAATGTCCGAGTGGATGTTATAGATAATACCCTTAAGGTTTTCTATGACGATTCGCTTCTGACCTTTAAGGTAAACAATGCGAACACACAGGTTCTTACGGACAATAATACAATAGTTCCCGCAACAGGCGGACTTTCGATAACATCAAGCGATTCTATAGATATTTTCTTTGATAATATCATCGTTGTAAAGCTTGATGACCCGATAGGCGGAGACTATGATAATTTCATCGGCGGAAACTGGGATCAAGAAATCCCGAAATATGCCGAAGATTTTTCGAAAAAATACAATAAATCACTTTATTAAATCAAACGGAGGTAATAAAAAATGAAAAAAGTTTTCAATAAAGCTCTTTGTGCTGTTTTACTGCTTTCTCTTGTTTTTTCAAGCTTCTCCCTGATTCCTTCTACCGTATCGGCTGAAAACAGTTATACCTATGAGGAAGAAACTGTTGAAGAGACTATTAAATCAAGCGGAAACAGTTCAGACAAATGGAAAAGAACAATTCTTCCTGATAATACCGATTATTCGGTTTCGGTTGTTAACAACAGCCTCTCTAATACTGAATATATAAATATCACCGGAAAAAGCAGTGCAAAACAGGCAGGTGTTTTAGTACCGCTTAATGAGAAAGGTGAGGAATATGATTATTCCAAAATTTCAAAAGTTGAAGTAACAGGAATTTATAAGAGTATTTATGCGACTTTCCCTGTTGCTTTAAGGTCAAGTGATAACAATGTTTTTACAGTTAGTTTAAATGGAACTAAAGAAACATCTACCTCTCGTATGTTTGCAAACTCGTCGGAAAATGGTCTTAACGGAAATTCTGTCGGAACTGCTTTCAATGAAAAACAAGAATCCCTCATAGGCGATCCTAATACTGATAATCTCAAAGAGATTACAGCTTCAAGCATTATAAAAGCTGTATTTGAAACATATTCTATTGGTAATAACCGAAACGGTGTCATAGGAAAATTTTATAATGTCTGCGAAGGAACCGACGAAAAATATCTTTTCTCAATCCGCTGCCGGGATGCGGCAAATCTTTATCTTTATCCGGGAATTGCGTTTTTTGATACATCCTGCAATATTCAGGTTTCGAGCCTTAAAATAACTTATAGTAAAACTATTGACGCAACTGCCGATGTTGAAAAAACAGCAAACAAATATTCAACACTTAAAGGTATTTCTTCTGTTGCGGATATAACAAAGGCAAACGCGGCTACCGTAATCAATGAAATCAATAATTTCACCGCAGAATTTAAGACTCTTGATTCAAAGCTTCAGACAATACTTGAAAGCGCAGATGTTTATAATGCCGACAGATTTGCCGCTTATAAATCCTATGCGCAGAATCTTATAAACGGGGTAATCGGACAGTATTTCGATACCGATGTTTCAAGCGGAAATAAAGTAGATGATCTTTGGTCAGCACGCGGAGCAAATAAAATCACCGTTTCTGACGGCAGCTTTAAAATGAACGCAATCGGACAGCAGTTAACTCTTACAAACGGACTCAGCACTGCTCCGAAATCAATGGTTATTAAGGCAAAATTTGCTGATAACACCGCAAATAATCATGCCGCCGGTCTTTATTTCAGATATGCTCAGAAGCTAAAGGATACAAACGGAGATAACAGTTATTTTTGGGTCCAAATTCCTGCTTATAAGAGCGATGAAGGAACAAAACTTATTGCTAAATATTCATCGAGTGTAAATTCGATCCGCGGAAAATATATGAAAATAAATTCCAGCGACAGTGATGGTGGTTGGCCTCTCGACGGGAAGATAAAATATCCCGAAGGCGATAATGCAATCGTAATAGGAAATTATGTTGACGGCACTTATGTTCCGAATACAATTACAACCAAGATTGATTATGTTCTTAACGAAGCTAAGGATAAATATTTTCTTAAATTTACAATCTCTGATCCCGATGGTCACAGCATAACCTTTACTTCAAAGGCTTATATCAAGAATACCGAAGATGTTTCAGATTTCGGCCTGACTGTTTCCGGGTCGCCCTATGATAACAACAACGATTATTCGAGTAAAGTGTGGAACTTTGGCGAAATCGAAAGCATTGAATATTTAATGGCAGGAAGCGGCATAACCGCTCCTACGCTTGACGGCGTAAGGTTCAAGGATATCGCAAACGGCGAGGCAGATATTGCTTTCCAGATTACTTCTAATGCAAGCAAGGCTCCCGAGGGCTACACCCCCGTTGCTTACGGCGCATATATAATCACAAACGCTAAGCTTAACGGTGCTTATGATATTATAAACGCAGATTATACCGGCAAGAACAGCTTAAAAGCCATTCAGGCTCAAAAAGAGGTATCTGACGGAAAGGTTCCCGACACCTATCTTGTAAGTGTTGCAAAATCAGCCGCTGTTTCGGGCGAGACCTCTTTCAGAGGCTACCGCTTTGCGGCAGTAGGTTATATAACCTATGCCGATGAGAGCGGAAACACCGTTACGGTTTATACAGGCAATACAAATGAAAACACAAATGTTGTTTTAGGACAGGGCAATCGCTCTGTTGTAGGCGTTGCAAAGGTAATTGCCGCAACCGAAATCAAAAACGGCGCAGCCGATACCGATAACGCTATCAGCACAATAATAAACAAGACAACCGTTACCACGGTTAGTGAGCAGGATGCTTTAATCAAGTTTGTCTGCGACAATCAAAACTATTTAAAACAGTGATTTTTTGCACTGATAATTAAGGAGGACGCCAATGAAAAACAAATTAAAAAGCGCAATATCGCTTTTGCTCTGCTTTGCAGTTTTGTTTTCGGGTATGGCAATCGCGTCTTCTGCGTCCGGCGTTCCGGAAACCGAATATTTTAAGGATGATTTTTCATCCGGTATAAATCTTTGGGATCCGGTAAGCAAGTCTATGAACCGTTCGGACTGCACCGTCAGCTCCGTGCAAGCCTCGCCGTATTCTTATGCGGCAGGCTTCTCATCGGACGCATTGGTGCTGAGTCCGAAAAAAAGCTCGGTAAACAGCGATTTAACCGTTTACTCCGTAAGCTACACGCTTAAAAGCAACACTTCCGATTTAACCGAAAGCTCTTCTCTTAAAATTTACACTGATTATAAATCCGATTCGGATTATTCGGCATATGAGCTTTATAAATCAGATTCTTCGGTCACGGTAAATGCCGTTAAAAAATCTAACGGCAGCCGCGAGGTCAAAAAGACCGAAAGTGTTTCGGGTATTTCGCTTACCGATTGGTTCACTGCAAAAATTTCAGCCGGCGGAATAACGCTTATTCAGGGCGATGTTACTAAAACCGTTTATAACACTTCGAATTCCGTAAAAATTCTTATTTCGGGTAAAAAAGCGCTTTTTGCAAAGGTTGAGTCATCTTCAATCGACCGCGAAAGCATGAGCTTTACCGATTCAAAGGATTATTTTGAGGCTGTAAAGGGCTTTGTTAAAGATGTTAAAATATCCTCTGAGGCTGACGGGAACGCGCTTTCCTTTACAGAGGATTACACCTACATAAAAGCCAAAGACGAGCTTTTAAAGGGCGAGTCGGGCGACCTTATCCAGACGATAAGAATGCAGGTTAAAACCAACAGTACAAAGCCGATTGAAATTTATACATCCTATGAGGATGAAAAGAATTACAATTACCTTTATATTGTTCAGGGCCCTCAAACCAGCTATATGACCTTTTACGGCGTAACAAACGGCACAAAGAAATCGCTTTGGGCGCAATCGCAGATACCTGTATCATCAATCAACTTTTATAAATATGCCGATGTATTTGTAAATCTTACGGAATCGGGAAAGGTTCAGGTAAAGATTTATCAGAACGGCACGAATCCTAAGATAAGCTTTACTGTAAACAGCATTACTACTCAGGCGAAAGAGCTTGTTATCGGAAGCATGGCGAAAAACACGACTGTTTATAAGAACTTAAAGATTTCCTTAGCAAATCCCGATAATTTCACATCGGTTTATAAGGAAACAAAGAGGTTCAATGCCAAATATGACGAGCTCTACAGAATTGACAGTCAGAGCTACACCAAAAACTATGATTCGGTTATAAATTCCTTTGAAAGCGATTATCAGAAGCTTTCGGCCGCTTCAAGAAATTATATTTATGAGAAAAAGATGCATGTCGATTATCTCAAGAGTATTTCTTCTTCGGCACCTGCGGCTGTAAAGGATAAAACCAAGGATCTCTCCGATTTTACCGATAATTTTGAAAACGGACTTTCAAACTGGGTGGACGCGACAAATCTTGACTGCGATA